>Ga0068854_100000044_pt1 | contig 91882 bp, 90 predicted proteins | sample KBSCornC42_FD_66590 | JGI IMG/M metagenome (GOLD analysis project Ga0068854, IMG submission 66590) | Corn rhizosphere microbial communities from Kellogg Biological Station, Michigan, USA - KBS Corn C4-2 | ecosystem: Host-associated > Plants > Roots > Rhizosphere > Soil ... | reverse complement strand
CAGGAGGCCGCGGTCAGGGCCGAGCCGGCGGCATAGATGCAGAGGCCGATCGCGAAGGCACGGCGGCGGCCGAGCAGGTCGCCGAGCTTGCCGCCGGTCAGCATCAGCCCCGCCATCACCAGCGCGTAGAGCGCGATCACCGCCTGGATCGTGGTGACGGTGGTGTCGAAGTCGGCGACCAGCTGCGAGATCGCGACGTTCATCACCGCCTGGTCGAGGACCATCAGGAACTGCGCCGCTGAGAGGACTACCAGTACTGCCCACTTGGTCACGGCGCCAGCCTATGCGCTGGGTGGGCGACTAGGGTGGATCGATGGATCCGACCGCCACCGCGACGGCGCCCCCGCCGGGCTCGTCGTCCCCCGCCAGGGCGCCGGTGGTGCTGGGCGCGTTGATCGCGGTCGCCGCGGTCGCCAACCTCAACCTCGCGGTCGCCAACGTCGCCCTGCCGGACATCGGCAAGGCCTTCGACGCCGGCCAGACCGGGCTCGACCTCGTCGCCGTCGGCTACTCCCTCGGTCTCGCCGCCTCGGTTCTCTACCTCGGCGCCCTCGGTGATGCCCATGGACGCAAGGAGATGCTCCTGGCGGGCACGGCTCTGGCGATCCCTGCCTCGCTGGCAGCCGGCCTTGCGCCGTCGATAACGGTGCTCTTCTTCGCCAGGCTCGTCGGTGGCCTGGCCGCGGGGATGGCGTTCCCGACCACCCTGGCCCTGATCACCGCCCTCTGGAGGGGCGCCGAGAGGACCCGGGCGATCGCCCTCTGGTCGGCGCTCGGCGGCGGCATCTCGGCTCTGGGCCCGCTGATCTCCGGTGCGCTCCTGACCCATTTCGATTGGAGCTCGGTCTTCTTCGTCACCCTGCCCTTGGCGCTGGTCGCGCTTTACCTCGCCTGGCGCTACATCCCCGATCACGTCAACGAGACCTCCGGGCCGGTCGACAACCTCGGCGGCATTCTCTCGGTGCTGATGGTGGCTGCCCTCGTGTTGGCGATCAACTTCGCCCCGGTTCCGGACGCGGGCCTCGCCGCCGCCGCCCTCGGCCTCGTCGCCGTGGCGGCGATCGTCGCCTTCGTCCTGCGCCAGTTGCGCACCCCCTCGCCGCTCTTCGACCTCGACGTCGCCCGCCGCCGCGTCTTCTGGGTCGCCGCCTGCGCCGGGATCATCGTCTTCGGCTCGCTGATGGCGGCGATGTTCATCGGCCAGCAGTACCTCCAGAACGTGCTCGGCTACTCGACCCTCGACGCCGGCCTGGCGATCCTCCCGGCGGCTCTGCTGATGGTCGTCGTCGCACCGCGCTCGGCGAAACTGGTCGAGGCGCGCGGCGCTCGCTTCACCCTCTTGCTCGGCTACGCCTTCTGCCTTGCCGGCTTCGTGGTGATGCTGCTGCTGTGGACCGACGGGGCCGCCTACTGGCGGGTCGGTCTCGGCTATGGGTTGATCGGCATCGGGGTCGGCTTTGCCGGCACCCCGGCATCGCATTCGCTCACCGCTTCGGTGCCGGTGCACCGAGCCGGGATGGCCTCGGCAACTGCGGACCTGCAGCGAGACCTCGGCGGCGCGATCATGCAGTCGATTCTCGGCGCGCTGCTGACCGCGGGCTACGCGGCGGCGGCGAGCTCGGCTGTCGCCACCGCGCCCGACGCCGTCTCGACCAGTGTCGAAAACGAGCTGACCAAGTCCTTCTCGAGCGCCGCGGCGGTGGCCGAACAGCACCCGCATTACGCAAACTCGATCGTCGAAGCGGCGCGCGTCGCCTTCCTCCAGGGCGACTCCTGGGCCTACCTGGCCGGGATCGTCGCGATCTGCCTCGGCGCAGCTCTGGTCGCCCTGCGCTTCCCCGACAAGAAAGAGGAGGCCGAGCTGCTGGCCGCCTACGCGGAGGAGGATTCGTAGTAGCGCTCGAGCGGGTCGAGCTTGCCTTCATGCAGCGGGCTCGCTTCGATCGCCTTGAAGTAGGCGGAGTTGTGGTTGAGCGGGTCGAGGGGCGGGATGTCCACCGTGACCGAGATCTCTTTGCCCGTCGGGTCGTCCTTGTCGGTCATCAGCCAGGCCGGAGGTTTGCCGACTTCGTGCAGCTTCTCGATTTCCAGATACCGCTTGACCGGATCGTCGGTGGCTTCATTGATGTCCTCTTTGACTTCTTTCCAGCTCATGTCGGCCTCTTTGACGCCCGGGTAGATCAGGATGATCCTGCGGTGCAGAGAACCGACCTGGATCGCCTCGGAGTTCGCCGCTCCGGTCGCTCCGATCAGCTCCGTCGTGCCGTAGAAGGGCTGACCGTTGATCGCGACCAGCAGCACGTCGCGCTCAATCGACTCGATCAGGTTGCGGTAGGGGTTGCTCTTGACGCGATCGGTGGTGACGAGGATGTCCGCGCGCAGTCCCACCTTCAGCCGGCCCAGCTTGTCACCCCAGCTGAGCGCGTCGGCGGGGTTGGCCGTTGCCATTTCGCATAGCTGCTGGTCGCTGAACTTCTTTTTCAGGTGTTTCTTGTTCCAGAGGTCGGCGACCTTCAACTCGCCGAGCAGGTTCTTCGAGCCGGAGGGAGACCAGTCGGCGCCGAGGCAGACCCGCAACCCGGCCTTTGTCGCCTCGTCGACTTTGGTGGTGTCGCCGTAGAGCCAGAGGTTCGAGAAGGGCGACCAGATCACCGAGCTGTGATGCGGGCCCCATTCTTCGAAGGTGGATTTATCGAGTGCGGTGCAGTGGATGGCGCCGAAGGTGGGATGCAGGAATCCTTCTGTGCGCACTTTCGTGTACTCGCCGACGAGGTCGGATTTCGTTCCCTCGGCGAGGTGGTAGATGAAGGCTTTTCCATCCTCCAACCGTGTTTTGTCTTTCTCCCATTCGTCCTTTTTCAGCGGCAGCGCCGACTGATAGACGCTTTTCTTCTTCGTCTTGAAGGTCTCGTACTCGACGTTGCGGACCAGCCAGCCTTCGTAGGGGTAGGCCATCTTCGCCGAGCCCTGGACGGCGGTCGTGCCGCCGATCACCGCCTTCACCTCGACGTACTTGAGCAGTGCCTTGCCGGCGAGGGCGCCGAGCGCGTTGGCGGGGTCGGAGATGCGTTTTTCGTAGTCGTCGGCGTCGGGCCATTCGTAGCGGGACACGTACGGTTTGGTGATTCCCGCCGGCGACCAGAGCGAGAGGCAGTTGTAGACCATGTGACCGTGCAGGTCGATCAAGCCGGGGTAGATGGCGCCGCCGGTCTTGACTCGCCGGGCGCCGTCGAACCCTTCCGGCGCGGGGTCGCTCGCCTTCTGCACGGCGGCGATCGTTTCGTCGGCACCGACGTAAAGGGCGCCGTCGTCGATCACCTTGCCGTCGTCGAAGGTGACGAGGCGCCCGAGAAAAACGATTGGCTCGATCATCGGCCGCACTGTATGTCAGCGAATACGAAGTTCAAAATACTCGGCTGTACTTGCGGCATAGTCGGGGGAACGGTTAGGGTCCTCGCGGTGACCACCCCGCTCTTCGACCACGGACCGCCCGCCGAGCTGGCGCGGCACTTCGCTGAAGTTCCCGACCCGGCGGAAAAGAGTCACTTCTGGTTCGACTGGGGGCCGGTCTTCTACCGCGGCCGTCTGGACGGATCCGCCCGGGTTCTCTGCATCGCCTCCGATCCCGGGCCGACCGAGCGAATCGCCGGCCGCACCCTGGTCGGGAATGCCGGGCAGCGGGTGCAGGGACTGCTGGCGAAGATCGGCCTCACCCACTCTTACCTTTGCCTCAACGCCTGGGCCCACAATCTCCACCCCGGCTTTGCCTCTGAGGAGCGGAAAAAGCTGGACGAACCGGGCCAGATGAAATGGCGCAATCGCCTCTACGATCTCGCGACCGGTTCGCAACTGGAGGCGATCGTCGCCTTTGGTGAGAACGCCCAAGCGGCGTTGAAGCTCTGGACGGATCGACCCGATGCCTTCGTTTGCGAAATCCCCCACCCGTCGGCCGCCAGGGACGAACAATCGGAAAAATCCTTGCTCGACAAGTGGCGGAAAGCGGTCGACGATCTGCGCAAAGAAGTCACCCCCGATTCCGACGGCGACGCCGCCGGTCCCAACTACGGCCCCAAGTTCACCGAGGCCGACTACGCACCGATCCCCCGCGCCGACCTTCCCTTCGGCGCGCCTGCCTTTCTCGGCGACGACGCCTGGGTCCGCGAAAGCGGCCACGCCTTCAACTCCGTCGACCGGCCCCCGCACGACGACCACACGCTGGTCTGGCGGGCTCCCACGTCCGAATGAGCTCGGCGGGTTCCGCGGGCCGCTCATCGGGGTAGCTTCGCCTCGTACTCGAACGAAGGAGCGAGCATGGCGACGAGGAACGGCAGCGCGGAGTGGAAGGGCGACCTCAAAGGCGGCGGCGGCACCGTCAAGGTCGGTGACGGGGTCTTCGAGGGGCAGTACTCCTTCTCGTCGCGCTTCGAGGAGGGGGAGGGGACGAACCCCGAGGAGCTGATCGCGGCGGCGCACGCCTCCTGCTTCGCGATGGCGCTGAGCCTCATCCTCGGCGAAGAGGGCCACCCGCCCGACTCGATCCAGGCCGGTGCGGCGGTCCACCTGCGCAACGTCGACGGCCTGCCGACCATCGCCCGCATCGACCTCGAGGTCGATGGTTCGGTGCCCGGCATCGACGAGGCCGCCTTCCGCTCCTACGCCGAGAAAGCCAAGGCCGGCTGCGTCGTCTCCCGAGCCCTATCCGGCGTCCCCGAGATCAACCTCGACGCCCGCCTCTCCTAGCCCAACCCCGCCCAGCACCCCGAACAACCTCCCCCATCCTTTAAGCTCAGCCCTCCGCCGGACCCCATCCGGCCTCCCGCGCCTGTAGCTCAGTTGGATAGAGCGTCGGTCTACGAAACCGAAGGTCACAGGTTCGAATCCTGTCAGGCGCGTTCCGCTGTGCTCCGGGCGATGCCGGGGATTTCCAGGGCAGAGCTAAGTGGCGAGCAGGATGCAGGCCGCATCGTCCCATTTCCCGCGACCCTCGCGATAACTTCGAGCTGCTGGTGTTCACGGCCCCAACCAGCCGCATGCGGCGTGAGCGCAACTTCTGGCCCCCAGGCCAAGAAGCCTCCGGGCCTAGACATCCGCCCCCACGAGTGCCGCCATAGCTACGTTACGCATCTTCGTGCCGCTGGCATCAACCACCCGATCTGCGGAGACCGCAGGACACCGCGTCGAGACGATGCTCGCGCGCTATACGCGCCCAGTCGGCTCTAGCTTCAGGGCCATGCGGTCGGCACCGACCACTAGGCACAGATAGCCAATGGCAATAGCTGAAACGCCGGGCTACTCACACCGGGAAGCACCGCATTGACAGCCTCCGGGCTAATCATGACGTCAGGGTCGTCCGCTGACTCTTCCTCAGCCCCGTTACCTTCTTTATCTTGACCCTCGATTCCCATCTCGGCTTGAAACTCCGCGAAGGCATTCTCGGCTTCAACGCCTCGGGCGAGCCCGATAAGGAACTGCAACATCCCCATGCTCATGGTCTGTACGAGGGCGGGGGCTAGGGAAAGAACCGAGCGGCGATAGAGGTTGACGAATTCGTCTTCATTAGGCCAGACTTGAGTCACCTTGCCGATAACAGTGAATTTCGAGGTGTGAAGCAACTCCAGCACCTGTCCCGTGATAAAACGCTCGTCGAGCGTGAGGATGACGTTGGGCGCATCATCGCGCTGGACGACGACATCAACCATTCCGCTTCTTTCGAGGTCGTCCTGAAGGGCTATAAACACCTGTCGCATTAGATCCAGACCGGCCGCATCAGAATCCTCCTCCTGTCCCTGCAAGGCCTTGGCTGCTTCCCTGGCCTGTTGCCTTCGTTGCTGCCTGCTCAAGTTCGGATCGCTCGGTTCCGCGGCTTCGTCTCCGCCAGTAAAGGGCACGAGGACATCGAGTAGCCGAAGCACCTGGTCAACGATCCTCCGCAAAGGCGCCACTGCAGGTCCGATGCTGAGCGATATCAACTGTCCCGGCTCCAACCCCTCCAGGTCAGCTGGTTGAATTTGCCCCGTTCGCTGCAGCTCGTCGTAAAGCCCAATGAAGATCGAGGCTTTCGTGTGCTCGCGCCGAAGCCGGGACTCAGTGGCTCCAACTTCCCCGTCTTTCGATCCTCGCTCTCCACCTATCCCCAGAAGATCAACGATTCGGAGATTCCCCCGCAGATTCTTTAGGGACTCTGATTCCTGCTTTTCCGTTTCAACCTCTTCCGTCTCAAGGGCGACTCCCCCAGTTAGGGCGGCCGCGAAGGCCATCGACATGTCGGTATCGAGATAGAAGGGGTGGAGAAGGTTGATGCCGCCGGGGTTGGGGTCATTCATGCCTCGATCATAGGCTGCATATTCGGAGCCCAGAATTCCAAAGAACTTCTTTAGGCCATTTTTCGCCCTCCCGCCAGCAATGGGCCTGTAGCTCAGTTGGATAGAGCGTGCCTCTGCTAAGGGCGAGGTCGTGGGTTCGAGTCCCACCGGGAGGGAGGGCATTTACTGCGTCATCTATTTTCGGTCAGCCGTCTGCGCTGGAAGTCTCTCTTTAAGATCAAAAGGCGATGCCTCTCGCGCCTGGGGAAAAGCTCACGCTGATCAAAAGATGCGCCCAGGCGGAGTCCGACGACACCTGGGCAGGTATCAAATTGACCTTGCAGCTCTTCGGAATTCCAGATGCGCCAATGGAAGGCAATAAGTACGACTATGTTGCGAGACGGCTAGCCCCGTCAGATGACGCTGATCTCATAGCCCTTCATGCCCATCTGTATCCCGATGCGAGCCTTGGTCCCGCGAGCTCAGAGGCTGGACCTTGGAAGGCAGACAGTTTTCGGCTGTTCTTGAGCCATGCACATGAGCACAAGGTCATTGCGGGGGAGATCCGCGACCAGTTTGCACCATGGCAGGTTGATGTATTTGTTGCCCACGACACCATCGAACCGAGCAGAGAGTGGCAGGATGAAATCGAGTCTGCTCTTGGCACGGCTGACGCGCTAGCGGCACTCTTAACTCCCGAGTTTGTTCGAAGCAAGTGGTGCGATCAAGAGGTCGGTTTCTGTCTTGCTCGGGGGATTCCCTTAGTGCCGATCACTTTTGGAGCGATGCCTCACGGATTCATCGGCAAGTTTCAGGGGCTGCGTGCTGAGGGTCAAATTACTTGGTCCATTACGCCGGCCCTGTTTCGCATTCTCGCCACTCACGAGGCTCTTCAGGAGAAGATGGATTGGCCGATCGTGAAGCGCTACGTCAATAGTCGCAACTTCGACGGAACTAGAGAAGCTTTCAATCTCCTGAAACGGATTCCGGCTGATCGTTGGACCGAAGAGATGGTCCGGGATGTAGAAATGAAGGCGCTGGACAACAAACAGGTGCGAGAGGCTGTAACGCTGAGTCCATCCCGACCGATGCCCGAGGCTGTAAAGGAGTATCTCGGGGATCTGCTGAAGCGCGATGACACGGAAGGTGAAGGGTCAGCGGTCACTGGCGAGAATGAAATTTCGTTTTAGCCTGAACGGCGCGACATCTGTTCAGGGCGAGAGGGTGATCGGCCCTAGGACGAGCGCGCCTTCCGCTCCATCCCTAGCCGCGCTTCCCGTTCTGTGAGTTGCCAGCGGCCTGGTGTGGCTGCTGACTCCTCGGTGAGTTTCCGGTCCTGCAAATCGGCTAGCTGCGCGCCGACCTCGGTTTCTTCAACTTGGTCCCCAAACTCAGCAGTGACGGTTCCGAGAGGGGTCCTCTTGCATAGAGGAGATCGATAATGGACCGTCATCAATTGCCATGCGGGTGAGCTTAGCGACCGCACTCCGGTCGCTAAGCGCCGTAATCACCTTTGTAGAGCCGAGTCTTTCGGGTCTCCGGGCCATGCATGCAAACTTGAGGTCCCGGCCGTCTTGAATGCAGCCGTGGCGCCTTAGTCGGGAATCTCCTCCCGAGCCAGCTCGCCTAGGACAGCCGCATCGACTTCCCGGTGGTCCTCGGCGGAGGCATTCCACCATGCGTTTTCGTAGTCGTTGACGTTGGCTAGGTCTATGAGAGGGAGAAGGCCATCGAGCATTAAAAGGTAGTTCCGGAGGTGCCAGGTTGCCCGCGTGTTTCCGTCAATGAAGGGATGGACGTCGTATACCCGGACGGCCAGTGTGTTCGCCTCGGCAATGATGAACTCGACTAGCTCGGCGTCGTCGGACGGGCGGAAGCGCTCGTGGCGCCAGGTCCAGTTCTCGCAGGCGCTCTGCACGGCAGGAAGAATCGCCTCGACCTCCACAGCACTCCCTTTGCGGTTTAGAACCATCTGAGTCCGAAAGCGGCCCGCGTCGGCTGGGAAGGTGGTCTCGAACCAGCGGAAGTGGATCTCTTGGACGAGCCGGGCATCGACCGGCCAAGGTGCTTCTGAGGTCGCTATTGCTTCCAGCCAGCGGAGGACGGCCTGCCCGCTGTGCTGAATCTCCTCGGCGGTCGGGAGCGGGTCGTGGCCGAACTCGGCTGACCCATCAAAAGCACCCGGCACGCTGCGCCCGCCTGTCTCGTTCCGCGCCTATGAGGAAAGGGACGTGCCCGAGTTGGCTCGAGCTTCCGCCTGGGACTTGGACGCATCCGCTAGGCGCATGGCCGTCTGGGTCGAGCGCTCGACCTCGGCATCAGTCAGATCGAAGCGAGGGCGACCATTGCTTTGCATACGGTTCCGCCGGCCTGCTGCGAGGATCTTCAGATTGTCCCGATCCTTGGGCATGTGCCTAGGGTACTCCTGAGAGTCGTCGTTCCCTGCACGTTGACGTTCGCCCTCTTCCGCTCGAACCTCGGCGCTCCGGTCGGCGATCAACTCGTCTGCCAGGCTGATGCCAGGAGCGACATGGGACATCATGCCCCGGAGCCGTTCGGCTGCCTCGGCAGGATCGAGATCAATGTCTCGGCGGGCCTCATCGACGACAGCGACCCAGTTGGGGGCCGGGCTTCCGTCCTCCAAGGTCTTCCAGCTCTCGGGCAGTTCTGCCATCTCGGGCTCAGTGTCTTTCTTCGTCGGTTCCAAGCCAAGCTAAGCTAGCAGCGATGGGGGATGTTTTGTCTGAGGACGCCGTGAGGGCCATAAAGCGGTTGGCGGCCGCCCGTGGGGGACACAACGTGCGCGTCCTCGGCTCGGTCAGCGAGGAGCCAGGAAACGCGGGCCGTCCTCTCTTCCTCGTGGACATGGCTGAAGGACGCAACCTCTTCGATCTCGTGGCGCTGACGGAGGAGCTGGGCGAAGCGCTCGGCAGGGAGGTCAATGTCTTGACCGAAGGGAGCCTCTCGCCCTACCTACGCGACGCGATCTTGGCCGAGGCCGTGGCGCTCTAGTCGCATCAGCTCTGCCGGGGGCAAGTCGGGCGGGAAGGATCGGGGCTCGTGTGCGTCTTTGGCTTGTAGACGCACGGGATCGCCATCTGGCGGTCCTCAATCCAATCCGGAGGTACTCCGAGAATGTTCAAGCTCCCCAGAAGACTGGCGCTGCTCGTGGCACTTGCTTCGGTCGCGGTTTTCTCGACCGCGAGTGAGGCGAGCGCGACGGTCGCGCCCCCAGAAGTCAACAACAACACGCTGACCGTGACGAGCAACAACGACGGCGACGCGATCACGTTCGCCGTCGCGGCCGGCTTCATCACCGTCAACGGCACGGCGACGACCCTCGCCGCCGACGGCAACGCGCAGATCGTCGTCAACGCCGGCGGCGGCAACGACACCGTCGATGCGACCGCGCTCGGGACGAGCTACGGCAGCCTCAAGGTCGACGGCGGCGAAAACGACGATCTGCTGACCGGCGGGGCGAAGACCGACGTGCTCGAAGGCGGCGCCGGCGAAGACCGCGTCGTCGGCTTCAAAGGCGAAGACGAACTCTTCGGCGGCGACGGCAACGACGTCCTCGTCTGGAACAACGGCGACAACACCGACTTCGACGTCGGCGGTGCCGGCACGGACGAAGTCGAGGTCAACGGTGCGCCGACTCTGGGCGACGTCTTCGTCGCCAGGCCCGATGCCGCCGAACCGGGCGCGGTGGTGTTCGAACGGAGCAACCTGGTCAAATTCGAAATCGACCTCCAGGCCGAGCGCCTGACGGTCAACGGGCTCGGCGGCTCGGACAGCTTCCAGCCCGACCCCAACGCCCCGACCGGGCTTAACGGCTTGACCAGCCTGACCCTCAATGGCGGCAGTGCCGCCGACGTGCTCGCGGGCGGCGACGGTGCCGACCAGGTCAACGGCGGCAGCGGCGACGACTCGCTCTCCGGCCGAGCCGGCGCCGACCAAGTCAACGGCGGCGACGGAAACGACACGCTCGAAGGCGAAGGCGGCGACGATCGCCTCGTCGGCGCGACCGGGTCGGACACCCAGCGCGGCGGCGAAGGCGACGACGTGCTCGTCTGGAACAACGGCGACGGCAGCGATCCTGAGAACCAGGGTGGAACCGGGTTCGACCGCGTCGAGGTCAACGGCTCGGCCGCCGCGGGCGATCTGTTCAAACTCGAAGCCGACGCATCCGGGGCGACCTTCCAGCGCACCAACCTCGTCCCGTTCACGCTGGGAATCTCCTCCGACAGCGAGGTCGTCTCGGTCAACGGCGGCAGCGGTGCCGACGAGCTCGTCGTGCAGCAGGAAGGCCAGAAGATGCTGGTGGCAGCTGACGGCGGCCCTGGCGATGACCGCCTGAGCGGCGCCAACGAGGCGGACAGCTTCTTCGGCGGCTCCGGCAACGACCTGATCTCCGGCGGCGGCGGCAACGACCTCCTCGACGGCGGTGAAGGCAACGACGGGCTGTTCGCCCGCGACCACGTCGGAGACCTGGTCCGCGGCGGAAGTGGCACCGACAGCGCCGAGACCGACGAGGTCACCGTCGACGCGATCGAAGGGGTCGAGGCGCTCGACGCGACCCCGGCGCCCGCACCGGTGCCTATGCCCGCCCCGGCGCCGCAGCCGCCGGCCGACACGACGGCGCTGCCGCCCCAGGTCGGCAAGGTCGGCGTGATCCGCGCCCACGGCAAGCTGATCGCCCGCGTCCCCCTCGCCTGCTCGGCGATGGAGGCGGGAGGGTGTCAGACCACCGTGACCCTGGAGACGGCAAAGGCCGTCAACCTGGGCCGGTTCCGGGCGGCGCTGGTCCTGGGATCGAAGTCGGTCGACCTCGCTCCGGGGCGGCGGATGAACGTGTCGGTCCGCATCGACGCCGCCGCCGGCCTTGCCACCCACGGCAAGCTGGCGACCCGGGTCCGGGTCGAAAGCTCCGACGCCGCGGGCAACTCCGCGGTCCGGGCGCTTACCGTCGGCCTGCGGATCCCGCGCCACTAGTCGATGCCGCGGCCGGAGGAGACACGGGCTTGAGTACGGCGACCATTGATAGCGTCGCCCCCGTGCCGACCTCCGGCCGCTTGCTCGACCCCGACAGCCTCGGGGACCACATCGATCGCCTCTTCCGCGCCGCCTGGGCGCTCTCCGGGTCGCGCGCCGACGCCGAGGACCTGGTGCAGGAGACCTTCGCCCTCGTCCTCGCCAAGCCGCGCGTCATCCGCAACGAAAACGACCTCGGCTATCTGCTCAGCGTCCTGCGCAACACCTTCATCAGCTCGCGCCGCGCCGCGGCCCGGCGCCTGCGGCCCGAGGCGCTCGCCGAGGGGTTCGAGCCGGTCGACCCGAGCCCGGCGACCCGGCCCGACCTCGCCGCCGAGGCGCGCGAGGTGTTCGCGGTGATCGCCGGCCTCTCCGAGCCGTTCCGCGACGCCCTCATCGCGGTCGACGTGGCGGGGCTGAGCTACGCGGAGGCGGGCAAGCTCCTCGGCGCCAAGGAGGCGACGATCACGTCGAGGCTGTTTCGGGCGCGGGCGCAGGTGGCCCGCGGGATGGAATCGCCCCCCGCCGGCGTCCTAGAAGATGGAGACCGATGACCCACCACGAAGACGACATCCCCCTGAGCGACGAGGAGCGCGAGCTGGCGAAGCGGGGCGAGGCCCTGATCGCCGCCGCGGTCAGCGAGACCCAGGCGCCCCAGTCGCTGCGCGAGTCGATCGAGCGCCAGCGCCAGCGCGCCCAGTCGACCCCGGCCCCGAGGGTCTCCTTCTGGCGCCGCCACCGGCGTGCGCTGGCCGGCGCCGGCGCCGCGATGGTGGTGCTCGCGGGCGTCGTCCTCGCTCTCCAGGGGGGCTCGGGCTCCGAGGAACCGGCGCCCTCGCTGGCGGCGCTCGAGGCGGCGACGGAACTCAGGGCGACCCAGCCGGCCCCGGCGAGGGCCGGTGGCGACCCGCCCGTCCTGCAGATGCGCGTGGGACCGATCTCGTTCCCCGACTGGGAGAAGAAATTCGGCTGGAAGGCCGTCGGCAGCCGCGAGGCCGAGGTCTCGGGCCGCACCGTCAAGACCGTCTACTACCGCAACCCCGACGGCGCCCAGCTCGGCTATTCGGTCCTCGCCGGCGACCCCCTCCGCGAGCACCCACCCGGACGCCGCGTCAACCGCGAAGGCAACACCTACCACGTCGCCCAGGCCGGCAAGCACACCCTCGTCACCTGGACCCAGCAGGGCCATACCTGCGCGATCGTGGCTTCCTCGACGGTCCCCCAAGCGCGACTCCTCGACCTCGCCGCCTCGCGCAACGTCTGACTTAGCGACAGCCTCGAACTTCACAGAATCTGTATGCGGATCGGTTGTTTCTTCATGCGGGCTTGACGGGGGGCGGCGCATGATCGATGGGTGTTCGTCTGTGCTGATCTCTTCCCTGGTGGCGGTAGCCCGGTTGCCGACGTCTTCTCGATCGCGCTAGCGGTAATCCTTTTCGCCCTCCTCTACTGGGCGGTCGAGCTGATCGACCGGATCTGATGGCGCAGGGCTGGCTGCAGATCGGGCTCTTCGTCGTCGTGCTGGTGGCGCTGACCAAGCCGGTCGGCGTCTACATGGCGCGGGTCTTCACCGGGCAGCGCGTCTTCCTGAGCCGCCTCCTCTGGCCAATCGAGCGCTCCACCTACAGGGTCCTGCGCGTGCGGCCGGAGGGGGGCCAGGACTGGAAGTCCTACGCCCGCAGCCTGATCGTCTTCTCGCTGATCTTCTGGATCGCCCTCTACCTGATCCTCCGCACCCAGGGGCTGCAGCCGTTCAACCCGCAGGGATTCCATTCGGCCCCCTGGGACGTCAACTTCAACACCACCTCGTCGTTCATCACCAACACCAACTGGCAGTACTACGGCGGCGAGACGACGATGAGCTACTTCTCGCAGATGGCGGGGCTGGCGGTGCAGAACTTCGTCTCGGCGGCGGTCGGGATCGCCGTCGTCGTCGCCCTGATCCGCGGCATCGTCGCCCGAAGCGGCAAGTCGATCGGCAACTTCTGGCAGGACCTGGTGCGGACCCTGCTCTACATCCTGCTGCCGGTCTCGATCCTCGGCGCCCTCTTCCTCGTCTCCCAGGGCGTGATCCAGAACCTCGGTCACTACCAGGCGATCCACACCCTTACCGGCGGCCAGCAGGTCCTCGCCCAGGGGCCGGTCGCCTCGCAGGAGGCGATCAAGGAGCTCGGGACCAACGGCGGCGGCTTCTTCAACGTCAACTCCGCCTTCCCGTTCGAGAACCCGAGCGGGCTGACCAACTTCGTCGAGCTGTTGCTGATCCTGGTCATTCCGGCCGGCCTCACCTACACCTACGGGCGCATGGTCGGTAGCCAGCGCCAGGGCTGGGCGATCTTCAGCGCGATGTTCGTCCTCTTCGTCGTCGGGGTGGCCGTCGTCTACCTGGCCGAGCAGCACGGCAGCCCCGCCCAGCACGCCGCCGGCCTCCATACCGCCGCCTTCGACGGCTCCACCGGCGGCAACATGGTCGGCAAGGACCAGCGCTTCGGCGTCGCCGACTCCTCACTGTGGACGGCGGTCACCACGGTCACCTCCTGCGGTGCGGTCAACGCCGCCTTCGAGTCGCTGACCGGGATTGGCGGTGCCGTCCCCTTCACCAACCTCGGCTTCAGCGAGGTCGTCTTCGGCGGTGTCGGCGCCGGCCTCTACTCGATGCTGCTCTACGTCCTGCTGGCGGTCTTCATCGGCGGCCTGATGGTCGGCCGCACGCCCGAGTACCTCGGCAAGAAGATCCAGGCACGGGAGATCAAGCTGGTCTCGCTCGGGGTCCTCTTCACGCCGCTGACCGTGCTGCTCTCGGCCGGGATCGCATCTGCCGCACCGATCGCCAAACAGTCGATCTACGCCGGCACCAACCCCACCGGATTCTCCGAGACCCTCTACGCCTACCTCTCGCAGGCGAACAACAACGGCTCGGCCTTCGCCGGCTACACCGGCTTCGTGCAGCCGCACCCGCCCGGCAACGTCGGCGCCTACGGGCTCAGCTTCACCGACCTGCTCGGCGGCGCGGTCATGCTCGGGGCGCGCTTCGCGCCGATCCTCTTCGTCCTCGCCGTAGCCGGGGCCTTGGCCGGCAAGAAGGTCTCGCCGCCGGGCCTGGGGACGATGCGGACCGACAACCCGACCTTCGTCTTCCTTCTGGTCGGGATCGTGATCCTCGTTGGCGCCCTCACCTTCTTCCCGGCGATCCTGCTCGGGCCGATCGCCAACGGCCTCAGCGGGAGGTTGTTCTGATGCGGCGCGACCTGCTCACCTCGCTGCTCGCGGTCGTCGTGCTGACGGCGGTCCTCGGCCTCGCCTATCCGCTGGTGATCACCGGGATCGCCCAGGTCGTCTTCCCCGGCAAGGCAAACGGCTCAAAGGTCTCCTTCGACGGCAAGGTCGTCGGCTCGAAGCTGATTGGCCAGGAATTCAAGGGCAGGGCTTACTTCCATTCGCGGCCTTCGGCGACCGGATACTCCGGCGACGTCACCTTCTTCGGCAACGCCGGCCCCAACAGCGCTGAACTGCGCGACGCGATCCGCGCCAGCCTCGCCGCCTACGTCAAGCGCGAGAAGCCCTACGACCGCTCGCTGACCCGCGAGCAGGTCCCGGTCGACGCGGTCACCGAATCCGCCTCCGGCGTCGACCCGCAGATCTCCGAGGCAAACGCCGGCATTCAGGCCCACCGTGTCGCCGCCGTGCGAGGCCTCTCTCTCGATGAAGTCGAAGGGCTGATCTTCGACCACACCGACGGCCGTTCGCTGGGCGTGCTTGGCGAGCCTGGCGTCAACGTCCTGCAACTCAACATCGCCCTCGAAGAAGCGGCGCCGCTGCGATGACCGAGACGCAACCACGCTCGCTGTTCGACCCCGAGATCGTGCGGCCGGCGCTCGTCGAGTCGGTGCGCAAGCTCGACCCGCGGGTCCAGGTCCGCAACCCGGTCATGTTCGTGGTCGAGATCGGCGCCCTCATCACCACCGCCGCCTGGCTGACCCAGGTCTTCGGCGGCGGGCCGCTGGGCGGCGGCCACGAGCCGGCCTGGTTCGCCTTCAGCGTCACCGTTTGGCTCTGGTTGACGGTCGTCTTCGCCAACCTCGCCGAGGCGCTGGCCGAGGGCCGCGGTCGCGCCCAGGCGGCGAGCCTGCGGGCGATGCAGACCGAGACGACCGCGACGCTCCGCGATGGGGGGGAGAAGCCCGCCGCCGAGCTCGTGCGCGGCGACGTAGTCGTCGTCGTCGCGGGGGGGACGATCCCCGGCGACGGCACCGTGATCGAGGGGATCGCCTCGGTCGACGAGTCGGCGATCACCGGCGAGTCGGCGCCGGTGATCCGCGAGGCCGGAGGCGACCGCTCGGCCGTCACCGGCGGCACCAGGGTCCTCTCCGACCGGATCGTCGTCGAGATCACCCAGGAGCCCGGCAAGTCCTTCCTCGACCGGATGATCGGCCTGGTCGAGGGCGCCGAGCGGCGCAAGACCCCGAACGAGATCGCCCTCGGCATCCTGCTGGTCGCGATGACCCTGATCTTCATCGCTGTCGTCGCCTCGCTGCGCCCCTTCGCCGAGTTCGCCGGCACCGAACTCTCGGCAACGACCCTGATCGCGCTCCTCGTCGCCCTGATTCCGACCACGATCGGGGCGCTGCTCTCGGCGATCGGGATCGCCGGCATGGACCGGCTGGTGCGGCGCAACGTCCTCGCCCTCTCCGGCCGCGCGGTCGAGGCCTCCGGCGACTGCGACGTGCTGCTGCTCGACAAGACCGGGACGATCACGCTCGGCAACCGCGAGGCGGTCGAATTCATGCCGATGCCGGGGATCAGCGCCGAGGATCTGGCCGAGGCGGCGCAGATGTCCTCGCTCGCCGACGAGACCCCCGAGGGCCGCTCGATCGTCGTCCTCGCCAAGACCTACGGCATCCGCGAGCACGACTTCGACGGCCACGAGCCGGCTTTCGTCCCCTTCACCGCCGAGACGCGGATGAGCGGCGTCGACTTCAACGGGACCCGGCTGCGCAAGGGCGCGGGCGACGCGATTGAGAGTTGGGTGATCACCGAGGGCGGGCGTCCTCCCGCCGAGCTGCGCGGTGAGCTCGACCGGATCGGCCGCGAGGGGGGCACGCCGCTGGCGGTCGCCCGCGACGAGCGGGTGCTCGGGGTCGTCTACCTCAAGGACGTGGTCAAGGAGGGGATGAAGGCGCGCTTCGACCAGCTGCGGGCGATGGGGATCCGCACGATCATGGTCACCGGCGACAACAAACTGACCGCGGCGAAGATCGCCGAGGAGGCCGGCGTCGATGACTTCCTCGCCGAAGCGACCCCTGAGCGCAAGCTGGAGCTGATCAAGGAGCAACAGGCCGACGGGCGGCTGATCGCGATGACCGGTGACGGCACCAACGACGCTCCGGCGCTGGCCCAAGCCGACGTCGGGGTGGCGATGAACACCGGCACCCAGGCGGCGCGCGAGGCCGGGAACATGGTCGACCTCGACTCGAATCCGACGAAGCTGATCGAGATCGTCGAGGTCGGCAAGCAGCTGCTGATCACCCGCGGCGCGCTGACCACCTTCTCGATCGCCAACGATGTCGCCAAGTACTTCGCGATCCTGCCGGCGATGTTCGCCGCCACCTGGGCGGCGGCGGGCGAAAAGGGCCCGCTCGACTCGCTCAACATCATGTCGCTGGGGACGCCGGAGTCGGCGATCCTCTCAGCGGTGATCTTCAACGCGCTGGTGATTCCCCTGTTGATCCCGCTCTCGCTGCGCGGGGTCCGCTACCGGCCCCTCGGCGCGACCGCGCTGCTGCGGCGGAACATGCTCATCTACGGGTTGGGCGGGCTGGTCGCTCCCTTTGTCGGGATCAAACTGATCGACCTCGTCGTCCACAACCTGCTGGGGGCTTGACCCGGCGCGCGCCATGTCCCGGGGCCGCTACAAGATCTTCCTCGGCATGGCGGCCGGCGTCGGCAAGACCTATCGGATGCTGCAGGAGGGCCACGCCGAAGCCGACGCGGGGCGCGATGTCGCGATCGGCTACCTCGAGCCGCACAAGCGCGAGGAGACCAGCGCTCAGGCGCGCGGGCTGGAGGTGGTGCCGCGGCGTCGGGCCTCGATCCGCGAGGTCGAGGTCGAGGAGATGGACCTGCCGGGAGTTCTGCGCCGCCGCCCCGATTTGGCGCTGATCGACGAGCTCGCCCACACCAACCCCCCTGGCCTTGAGCACGAGAAGCGCTACGAGGACATCGCCGAGGTGCTGGCCGCCGGGATCGACGTCTTTTCTACCGTCAACGTCCAGCACCTCGAGTCGCTGAACGACCAGGTCGCCGAGCTGACCGGGGTGCGGGTGCGCGAGACGGTCCCCGACTCGGTCCTCGGCACCGCCGACGAGGTCGTCCTCATCGACCTCACCCCCGAGGCGCTGATCGAGCGCCTCCGCGCCGGCAAGATCTACCCCGGCGAGAACATTCAGGCCGCCCTCGACAACTTCTTCAAGATCGAGAACCTCGCTGCGCTGCGCGAGGTCAGCCTGCGCCAGGTCGCCGAGGACGTCGAGTCCAAGCGCCTCGTCTACAGCGAGGCCGAGGCGGTCGGCAGCCGCCGCGAAGAAGACAAGGTCGCCGCCGACGCGCCGAAGGCGGTGGGGGAGAGGCTGCTGGCGCTGGTGCGCCCGCAGCCCAGCTCGCAACGGCTGGTCCGCCGCGCCTGGCGCTCGGCGCAGCGCCTCGGGACCGACCTCGACCTGCTCTGGGTGAAGCCTCCCGGTCAGCTGATCGAGGGCGAGCTGGAGCGGCAGGTGACGGCGCTGCGCCGCCTCGCCTCGGTCCTCGGCGCGACCCTGCTGATCGAGGAACACGACGACCTCGTCGCCGTCGTGGCGCGCGTCGTCCGCGAGCGCGGCAGCACCTACATCATGGTCGGCGAATCGACCCCGCCGAAAGGGTTCTCCCGCTTGCGCGAACCGCTGCCCCAGCGCCTGATGCGGGCGACGCCGCCGGGGGTGGACGTCCGCATCGTCGCCCACCGCGGCCTCAAGGAGGGGGAGAAGTGATCGAGCACTTCCTCGTCGGCTTCGCCCTGATCCTCGGTCTGGCGCTCGGCTTTCTGTTCGCCCGGTGTCGCCGCCGCGGCGGCGACACCGAGCCGGTCCACCACATCCTCCTGCCCTTCACCGGCACCGAGATTTCCCGGCGGGCGATCGACGCGGCGCTGCGGCTGGCCCGCGCCGAGGGCGCGACGCTGATGCCGGCCTACTTGGCGCAGGTGCCGAAGCAGTTGCCGCTCGACTGCGCGATCCCAAAGGAGGCGGACAGCGCGATGGCGATGCTGGAGGCGATCGAACAGCGCGCCAGCTCGCAGGGTGTTCCGGTCGACGCCCGGATCGAACGCGGCCGCACCTACCGGCACGCCCTCGCCCGGCTGCTCGACCACGAGACCTTCGATCGCGTCGTCGTCTCGGCGACCGCCACCGGCGCCTCCGGCTTCTCGGGCGACGACCTTGTCTGGCTACTGGAGAAGGCGCCGGCCGAGGTTCTGATCCTGCGGCCCGGCCCGGCCGACCACCGCGTCCTCAGCGTCAACGGCGGGAAGGCGTCTCAGCTGATCGCGCCGCTCGCGGTGAGCGCCAGGACCAGCGCCCCCAGGGCGATGCGGTAGACGACGAAAATCCGCAGCGAGTGGGTGCCGAGGTAGCGCATCAGCCAGGCGATTGAGGCGTAACCGACCAAGAAGGCGACGATGGTGGCGACGATGGTGGCGCCGACCGGAGCGTTGCCTTCTTCGCCGATCTTGCGCAGCTCGAAAAGGCCGCTGAGGACGACGGCCGGCACGGAGAGGAGGAACGAGTAGCGAGCCGCCGCAACCCGGTCGAAGCCGCGGAAGAGGCCGGCCGAGATCGTCGCGCCCGAGCGGGAGACGCCGGGGATCAGCGCCAGCGATTGGGCGAGGCCGATCAGCCAGCCGTCGCGCCCGTTCAATTCGGCCAGGTTGCGCTTGCGCGTGCCGATCCGGTCGGCCGCGATCATCACGAAGGAGAAGAGGATCAGCGCCGAGCCGATCAGGTAGAGGCTGCGGGCGCCGGACTCGATCTGGTCGCGGAAGATGAAGCCGAAGATCGCGATCGGGATCGTGCCGAGGACGATGTACCAGCCGAGTTTCGCCTCGTGGCTGCGGCGACCCATGGGGATCCGCAGCTCCTGCCCCCAGGCCCGGGCGATCTGCAACAGATCGGCGCGGAAGTAGATGAGGACGGCGGCCATCGTGCCGAGCTGGATGACCGCCGTGAAGCCGGCGCCGGGATCGGACCAGCCGAGCAGCGCCGGCACGATCCGCAGGTGGCCGCTGGAGGAGATCGGCAGGAACTCGGTCAGCCCCTGGACGAAACCGAGGACGATCGCTTCGAGGGTGCTCATGGGGCGAGGAGGCTATTACCCGCTGCGGCCACCCTCGCCGCCACGTCTACGCAGGTCAGCCGAGGATGTTGACCGCCCTCGCCGCGATCAAACCGACGGTGAGGAACGAGGCCATCGCCTCGACCAGCATCAGGGCCTTGACCCGGACGGTCAGCGGCATCGCGTCGGTTGGGCTGAAGGCGCTGGCGTTCGTGAAGGCGACGTAGAGGTAGTCCATGAAGCCCGGGCGCCAATCCCCGAGATGCAGTTCGGGAACGGTCATCTGCGGGAAGAGGAAGTCGGGAGCCAGCGGTTCGGTTTTGGTCCGAACGTGCGGCCCGCCGCGGTCGACCTCCCAGAAACAGAGCGCGAAGACCGCTACGTTGGTCAGCCAGATCTGGCCCGCGGCGATGATCAGGTCGCGGCCGGCCGCCGTGTTGCGCTCGAGCAGCAGATTGACGAGCAGGCCCAGGGCGGTGAAATTGGCGATCATCACCAGCGCGATCAGGCAGATCGAGATGCGTCGGCGAGCGGGAGACTGGGTGTGGTGGCGGTACGGGGTCGAGATCACCAGCCCCGCCAGCAGCACGCCCTCCAGCAGCGGCACCAGCCAGTCGGGCCCGAGCGTCAACCGGCCCGGCAGCAGGATGTAGAGCAGAAGCGCGAAGAGCACCGCGAGCTGCGCCTGCCAGAACGGCTCGACCACGCCGAGCTCCTCGCGATCTGCCCGCGAAAGCCGCATCGCTAGACGTAGCCGCCGCGGCGAAACCAGATCAGGAGCGCGACGGCCGAGACCACCAGCCCGCCGACGCCGAAGACCGCGAAGGCGGCGAAGGATTCGATGTGGTCGGTCATCCACTTGAAGTTCTGGCCGAAGAAGCCGGTGATGAAGGCGAGCGGGAGGAAGATCGTGGCGACGATCGTCAGCTGCTTGCTGATCGAGTTGAGGCGGTTGGAGACCATCGAGAGGTAGGCGTCGCGCGAGCTGGCGAGCAGGTCGCGGTAGCTGTCGATCAGGTCCGAGATCCGCAGCATGTGGTCATAGACGTCGCGGAAGTAGTTGCGGGTGTCGGGCTCCAGGCCAGGCAGGTCGAGGATGTCGTCGGTGGCGCGGGCCAGCAGGTCGCGCTGGGGGGAGACGACCCGGCGCATGGCGACGAGGTGGCGGCGCAGGTCGAAGATCCGCTCCAGGTGCTCGTCGGTGGGCTTTTCGAGAACCTCGGACTCCAGCTGCTCGATCTCGATGCCGATCCCCTCCAGCGCGGGGAAGAAGCTGTCGGTGAGGGCGTCGAGGACGCGGTAGATGACGAACTGCTCGCTGCGCTCGGCCTGGCGGGGCAGGCGAGCTCGCAGTTCGTCGAGCTCCGCGCAGGGGCGGTGATGGAGCGTGATGATGTAGCTGCCGCTAAGGAAGGCGTGGACCTCGACCAGCATCTCGTCGTCCTCTCCACCCTCCGGCTGGGCGCCGTAGTAGACGAGGAACATGTGGTTGTCGTAGTCGTCGAGCTTGGGCCGCTGGCCGAAGTGCTCGGAGTCCTCAAGGGCCAGCGGGTGGAACCCGAACAGCTCGCCCAGGAGCTCGATCGTCTCGGCGCTCGGCCCTTCCAGGTCGAGCCAGAAGAACTCATCGCGCTCCAGCAGCTCGCTGATCGTGCTCCGGTCGAGGCTGTCGAGAACGCGCACCGGCGAGGATGCTAGCGGCGGGAAGCCCCTGAAGGTGTGATTTATGCCCGCATAGCGGGCAAAAGTCACACTGCAGATCGTTTACTGCGCCGTCAGCCGTACCGGCAGAGTTTTCAGCTGGTTGAGGAAGCCCGACTCGACGTAGGTGGGCTGGCCGGTGATCTCCATCTCTGGATACCGGGCCAAGGTCTCCTCGAGCAGGATCTTCAGCTCCAGCCGCGCCAGGGCGGTGCCGAGGCAGAAATGCCGACCGCCGGCGCCGAAGGCCTGGTGGTCGGGGTTGCGGAGGACGTCGAAGCGGTCGGGGTCCTCGTAGCGCGTCTCGTCGCGGTTGGAGGAGGCGTACCACATGACCACCTTGTCGCCCTCTTTGATCTGCTGGCCGCCGAGCTCGGTGTCCTTGGTCGCGGTGCGGCGGAAGTGGGCGAAGGCGGGGAACATCCGCAGTGCCTCCTCGACCGCGCCGGGGATCAGCGAGGGGTCCTCGACCAGCAGTCGGCGCTGGTCCGGGTTTTCCATCAGCGCCCGCATCGCGCTGCTGTAGGTCGCCTTGGTGCTGTCGTTGCCGGCGGCGACGAGGAGGAAGAAGCCCATCACGATCTCGTGCTCCTCCAGCCGCTGGCCTTCGACCTCGGCGTGGACGAGGACGCTGGTGAGGTCGTCGGTCGGGTTCTCGCGACGCTCGGCGATCATCGCGTTGCAGCGGGTAAAGACCTGCTGGATCGCCTGCTGGATCGTCTCTTCGACGTCGCCTACCGAGGGGCTGTAGTCGGGGTCGTTGGCGGCCAGCGCCATGTTCATCAGCTCGGCCCAGGCGGCGTCGTCTTCCTCCGGGATGCCCATGAAGCTGCCGATCACCCGCGAGACGGCGGGCTGGGCGACGTCGGTGACGAGGTCGCAGCTCTCGCGCCCCTCGAGCCGGTCGAGCACGCCGGTGACGATCTTGCGGATCTCGTCCTCGTGCGCGGCGATCCGCTTCGGCGTGAAGCCCGCCTGGAAGAGCGCCTTCAGCCGGTCGTGCTTGGGCGGGTCCATGCCGATGAACATCGCCTGCGCCAGCTCCAGCGGGAAGACCTCGTCGATCACGACCACGCCGCCGCGTTCGGAGGAGTAGGTCTCCCAGTCACGGCTGACCGCGTGGACGTCGTCGGCGCGGGTCACCGACCAGAAGCCCTTCGCTTGCGGCAGCTCGCTTACTCCCGAGGTCCAATGGACCGGGCACTCACTGCGCATCCGCTTGAACAGCTCCAGCGGCGGCCCGCCTTCCCAGTGCTCGCGCTCGAGCACCAGAGCGTCCTCGACGTTCCCCTTTCCGGCGGCGATCTCGGTCTGGTCAGGCACGCCGGGCGATCATACTGGCTGGGTAGCCAGTTTTCTCAGAGGTCCGAAACTCCCCGGCTGGGGCGCCCTGGAGCGAGGCAGGCATTTCCGGTCTGCCGCACGCAGACGGTACTCGCGACGGCGTTGAGAATCAGTTTCCGCCCGCGCTTCTGCCCCTTGCTCCACTTGCGACCCGGGACGGTCGACCAGAGTTCGTCGGTGTTGGCGAGCTTGCCGCCTTCGAGACCCGGATGGATGGTGCGATGCGGACCGCGAACTTCGAACTCGGGGGCGCCGCCGAGATGGGAGGGGGCACGGCCGTTGACGAAGAGGTAGAAGCGGAACCTCTCGCCGAGGCTGCCGCGGACTTTGCCGATCAGGGCTCGCTGGCTTTCGACGCCGATGATTTCGATGTCGTAGGGCAGCGCTTCGATGCCTTCGCGCGCCGCCGGGAAGCTTTCCGGGTTCGGCGGTACCGGTGCCGCCGTGAAGGTCGCTTCGGTTTGCGGGCAGCCGGGCGTCATCCGTCCGAGCGTGACGATCTTCCCTTCCACCCGATCCGGCGCCACAAAGGTACCTTCGAACGTCTGCCCGCGCGGGTCTTCGTAGACCCAGTGCCCGGCCGAGTCGACTTCTGCGTTGGCAAATGGAGCATGTGACTCGAACGTCCCGCAGAACCCCCACCTGAACTTGAAGCGGGTGTTGACTACGTGGCCGCTCGCGACCCCGAAGTGGACCGGCAGCCCGTCCGAGCTTTCGCCACCCCAGCTCCCTTCGACCGGCACCACGCCTTCGGCCCGGGCGCCGGCGACGCCGACCGCGAGAACAAGCACAACGGCCAGAACACCAATCCGCATCTGCCCACCATAGCCCCACTTTCACCGTGTGAGAGTTAGTTAGGGACTGCCGGCTCCCTGACGACCTGCTCGATCAGGTCCGCCGCCACCTCGGTCCCCCGCGCCGCCTGCAGTCGCTTCGAGGTTCGACTCAGCCGCGTCGCCAGCTCCTCGTCCGCCAGCAGCTGCTCGATCGCGCCGGTCAGCTCCGCGCCGCTATGGCGGTAGGTGTCGAGGCGGATGCCGAAGCCGGTCTCGTCGAGACGCTGGGCGTTGTCATGTTGGTCCCAGAAGATCGGCAGGGCGACCATCGGCTTGCCGAAGTAGAGGGACTCGGTGACGGTGTTGTTGCCGCCGTGGGTGATGACGAGGTCGACCTTGGGAAGGATTTCGGTCTGGGGGAGGAACTCCTCGCCGGCCATGTTGTCGGCGAGCTCGAACTCGGTGTGCTGTGGGCCCTTGGAGACGATGACGCGGTAGGGCGCATCGGCGAGCTCGGCGACCAGCTTCTCCATCAGCTCGACGTCGGCCGAGCCGAGGGAGCCGAGGCTGAGGTAGGCGAGCGGCCCCTCTCCGTCGCGCAGCTTCTCCGGCACCTCCCAGGCCGGGTCGGTCCCCCGCACGCTCGCCTGCAGGTTGTGCCAGTTCGGTCCCAGTGCTCGCCCGCGCCGGTAGTCGACCTCGTCGGGATAGAGGTACATGTTCAGCCACGGGCTCTCGTGGATGAAGTCGTCGGCTGGCAGCGCCGGCGACCCGCGCTCCACGCAGAACTCGCTGAACTCCCGGTGGACCTCTCGGTGGGTACCGCGGTAGGTGCGCCAGAACTCCTCCCAGTCGCCGCGATCCTCGCTCGGCAGCCCCGAGAACGGCGGCGGCACCAGCGGGTCCTTCACCTCGGTCGGGTTACAGGAGACGATCCGCGCCCACGGCCGCCCGCAGGCGAGCAGCGCCGGGAAGGCGACCACGTTGTCCTCGACGATCAGATCGGGCTCGAGCTCGTCGATGATCTCCAGCAGCCGCTCGTCGACGTAGCGGGCGCCGTCGACCAGCGCCTGGAAGGTCGGGGCGATGAACTCCGCCAGCTGCTCCCGCGTCGACTTGCGGAAGACAGGAGCGGTGTCGCGGATGAAGTCCTTCCAGAACTGCCCCGGCGCTTCCTCGGTCTCTGGCGGCGGCATCAGCCGCATCAGCCGCTCCTCGAAGCCCTTTTCCTCCAGCGTCCCCGCGAACGACTCCTCGACGATGAAGACGACCCGGTGGCCGCGCCGCTGCAGCACGTCGCCGATGCCGACGCAGTTGTTGGTCGGCCCGAACGCCCCCTCAGGGAAAAAGACGATCGTCGAGTTCCCGTTGCCCATCGCCGCATCATCGAGAAGGGCCGCCGCTCCGGCAATGGCCCAAATGGCCCACCGCGGGCCTCGCCGTTCGCTGATTTGGAGCTAGGCGATAGTCCTCATACGAACGTTTGCAGCGGGAGACGGCGACCACCGGTAAGGCTACCTTCACCAATATGACCGCCGCGCTCGAGATCGTCGCCAAACTCGGCCACTTCAACCACGACGCCGCCACGACGATGGCAGCGGTACTCGCCGCCGTAGTCCTGATGGCCTACTGGATCCTCAAGACCTGAGGCGCGGAGCCGGGGAGAGCTATTTCTCCTGCCTCTCCCCGGCCACCCCTCCCCTGCCGCATGGCATGACCGCTTGGGTCCAGCGATCGTTGGTCGACATCCGCCTCCGGAGTGAATAGGGAATCCGAGAGGCGGGACTTTGGATGGTGGCCGAGCCCCCCTCCCCAATGGGGCGGAAGGACTCGGCAGTTGACCAACCTCGTTTTCATGCTCGGCGAGTGTCGACCCTGCGGCCGGGGCTCGCCATGGGGTGCACCCCTAATATCGACCCTGAAATTGCTCTAATCAGAGCTTTGGGAGTGGGGGGAACCGTGACGTTGCTGCTGGAGCGAGAGCACGAGTTGACTGAAATCGACGCCGTGCTTGCGGAGGTCGGCACCGGGTACGGCCGCGCGGTTGCGATCGAAGCCGGAGCGGGATTGGGAAAGACCCGCCTTTTGAAGGAGGCGCGGCGGATGGGGGCGAGCGCGGGACTGAGCGTTCTCTCGGCCCGGGCAACCGAGTTGGAACGCGATTTCACCTTCGCGCTGGTGAGGCAGCTGTTCGGGGCTCGGCTGGCGGCGCTTGCCGTGGAGGAGCGTGAACAGGTGCTGGAGGGAGCGACGTCTGCCAAGAGCGCTCTGGGTTTGGAACAGGAGGACGATGAGAGCCCCGACTCCTTCTCCGTGCTCCACGGTCTTTACTGGGTCACCGCGGCGCTGGCTGAACGCGGGCCGCTGCTGATCGAGATCGACGACGCGCACTGGGCTGACGCCTCCTCGCTCGACTACCTCCGCTTCCTCCTGCCCAGATTGGAGGAGCTGCCGGTCCTGCTGGTGATCGCGCTGCGGCCTGATGAGCCCGACCTGAGGGATGGGCTGCGGCGAATCCTCAGCGATCCCTCGCTTCTGCACCTCGTCCCGGCTCCCCTCAGCGAAAAGGCAGCGGGCACCCTTCTCACCCAAGAGCTGGGTCGCGAGCCGGAGCCGATCTTCGTCACCACTTGTCATGAGCAGAGTGGCGGCAACCCCTTTCTGCTCAGCGAGTTGGCGCGCACGTTGGCCGAGCGAGAAATCGAGCCGGATGGCGCGGAAGCGGAGCTGGTGCGTGAGCTCGCACCGGAACGGGTGGCGCACTCTGTGATGCTGCGAATCCAGCGCCTTTCCACCCCGGCCGGGTCGTTCGCGCGGGCGCTGGCTGTCCTTGGCGACGGCAGCGACCTGCGCCTGGTCGCGGAGCTGGCCAACCTCGCGCCCGAGGAGGCTGGAGATGCCGCCGACGAACTGCGCGGGAGCGCCATCCTCGACGAGGAGCCGTCGCTTCGATTCATCCACCCGCTCGTCCGCAACGCGGTCTACCTGGAGGTGCCTGTCGGCGAGCGCACCCGCGCCCACACAAGGGCTGCAGACCTGCTGCGGGAAAGCGGCGCCAGCCCGGAGCGGATCGGCGGTCAGCTACTGGCGGGTGAGGCGAGCGGGGAGAGGACGACGGTCGAGACGCTCCTGGAAGCGGGGGAGCGGGCGCTGGCGACCGGCTCGCCGAGCTCGGCGATCGCCTACCTGACCCGGGCCCTGGAGGAGCCGCCGCCCGTTGACCTACGAGCCCCGGTTCTGGACCCGCTGATCACCGCGACCTTCCACGCCGCCGACCTGGCGACGTTTGCCGCGATCGAGCCGGAGATACACGAGGAGATGGAGCGCGACCCGTCGCTGCGGAATCGCTGGGCGATCCCGCTGATGATGTCGATGGGAATGGGGGGGCGGTTCGAGGATGCGGCCGAACTGATCGACGAAGCGATCGAGGTCGCCGCGGCGGCGGGCGACGTCGAGCGGGCGTTTCAGCTGGAGGCACAGCTGAAGACGATCGCTCTCCTGAGTCCCTCGGTGCGGCAGGCCGATCTGGATCGCTACGCGGACCAGATCGATCCGGACACCCCCGCCGGTCGTCTCGCGGCAGCGATGGAAGTCCCCTCGCTGCTGACGAGGGGAACCGCGAGGGAGACCGCCGACGCGGCGAGAAGGGCACTCGAGAACGACGCCGTCATCTTCACGGAGGAGGCGGAGATAGCCGCCGCGGTCAACTCGGTCGCGGCTCTGGTGATGTGCGATGAAGTGGATGCAGCCCGGCACGCAACCGTGCGGGCCCTGGCGGTCGCCCGCGAAAAAGGCGCCGCCTCCGGTCTGTTACGTGCGTGGTTCGTCAGCGGTTTCGTCGCTTGGGGTTCCGGGGACCTCCTCGCCGCTGAGGCGGAGCTGCGCCAGGGACTCGATCTTGCCCGGCTGACCGAAACCGTGCCGCTCATCATCATGCTCGTCGCGGCGCTGATCGAGGTTTTGATCGAGCGCGACGAGTTGGAGGCGGCGGACGCCGAGTTGCAGACCACCGGCATGGTTACCGGCCCGGTCCCGGACAACGTGCTCTTCAACTCGTTGCTCCTGATGCGCGGGCACCTCCGGCTCGAGCAGGGCGCTCCCGAGCAGGCGGTCGAGGACTACTCCCTGTTCTCGACTTGGTTGGAAGAGATGGGATTCAGCGCTGCCGGGATACCTTCGGCGGTCCCCTGGGCGACTCGCGCGCTGGTCGGAGTGGGCGAGCAGGAGCAGGCCAGGGAGCTGGCCGACAAGTGCTTGGCCTTCACCCGGAGGTGGGGCGCTCCTACCGCCATTGCCCAGACTCTGCGCGCGTTCGCCGTCTCGCGGGGAGGATCCGAGGGCCTGGAGGCGCTCGAAGAGGCTGCCGCACTGATGGAGAAGTCGCCGCGCCGCCTCGAGCATGCCCACGTCCTCGCCGACCTGGGCGAAGCGCTTCGCCGCCAAGGCCGGCGCGAAGCGGCGCGCGAGCCGCTGCGGCAGGCGTTCAAGCTCGCCCGCCAATGCGGTGCGGGCAGAATCGCCAAGCGCGCCAACGACGAGCTGCAAGCCACCGGCCTCACGGTCCGTCGCTACACCCCGATCGGAGTGGAGTCGCTGACCCCAAGCGAGCGCCGCGTCGCCGAGCTGGCGGCCTCGGGGATGACCAACCGCCAGATCGCCCAGAGCCTGTTTGTGACCGTGAAGACGGTCGAGGCCCACCTCAGCGCTGCCTACGACAAGCTCGACATCGCCTCGCGACGCGAGCTGAAGGGGGCGCTGGACGCAGGCCCCCCTGACGAGTCTTAGAACGGCATCTTGTCCCGGGCGGTCTTGCCGGCCGAGTGGCTCTTGTCGGCGGCCTGCTGGGATTTGCCGAAGGATTTGCTGAGGAGGCGGCCGATCGGGCCCGGCGCCTTGCTGCCGGCGCGCTGGCCCATCGAGAAGCCCTTGTCGCTGCCGCGACGGGCGTGGTTGGAGAGCCTGGGGACGAGGAACCCGAGGATCGCCAGCAGGATGCAGATCGCGATTACGACTCCGATGACCATTTCTCTCCCCTTTTCGCCGCGCCTGGATTGGCGCCTAGAGCTTGCGCTCGATGTTCTCGGCTTTGTCGCCGTGGTGGTCGGCCAGCTGGCGCTCGCGCTCGGCTCGTTCGGCGGCTTCGCGCGCGGTCTCCTCATGCTCCTGGGCTTTGGAGGCGTGCGCCTCGGCCTCTTGGCGGTGCCCGCCGGCCCGTTCGCTCAGCCGCATGCGCTCGAGTTCACGGCGCTTTTTGGCTTTCTGCGCGGACACTGCGAGGAGCGCAAGGATCGCGATTGCTACGACAACGATGACGGCTATCAACCAGATTGACATGCCCCTTCAATACCCGCCGAGCGATTGGTAAACCACCCCGATCCGGGTAGCCGGAGCCTGTGTTCGACTGGCTCACCCAGGAAGTCGGCCAGAGCGCCGTCACTTATCCCGTCGTTTTCGTCGCCGCCGCGACCGACGTCCTCTTCCCGCTGATCCCCTCGGAGACGATCGTGATCACCGCCTCGGTGCTGGCGGCGCAGGGCGATCTCTTCATCTGGCTGATCGTGCCGCTGGTCGCCCTCGGCGCCTTCCTCGGCGACAACCTCTGTTACCTGCTCGGACGCAAGATCGGCGACCCGGTCGCCGATCGCCTCTTCAAGGGCGAGAAGGGACAGGCGCGGTTGAAGTGGGCAGAGGAAGCGCTGCGGCGGCGCGGCGCGATCCTGATCGGGGTCGGTCGCTTCATCCCCGGCGGCCGCACCGCGACCACCTTCGCCGCCGGCACCCTGGAGATGCCCTACCGCCAGTTCGCCGTCGCCGACGCTTCTGCCGCGGTGCTGTGGGCGATCTACATCTCGATGCTCGGCTACCTCGGCGGCGAGACCTTCAAGGACAACCTCTGGCTGCCGCTGGCCAGCTCGTTCGCCTGCGCGATGGCGGTCGGCCTCGGCTTCGAAGCCTGGCGGCGCTGGCAGAAACGGCGCGGCAAGGACATCCTCGGCGACGAGCTGCCGCCGGAGATGAGCGCCGGCTAGCGGCGCTTGCGCGCCCGCCAGGCCTCCTCGAGCGGCCAGCGCCGCGACCACTCCAGGCTGCTTCCGGGGAAGCGGGTCGTCGCGTCCTCCGGCGGCTGGATCTCGATCAGCTCCTCGACCTCGAAGCCGCTGTCGCGCAGCAGCGCGATCAGCTTGCCGTGGGGAAGGTGAAATTCGACCGACTCGTCCTCGGGCCATTCGAACCGGTGCATGCCGAAGTAGGGGCGGAGCAGGCGCTCGCCGGGCGGCTCGTTCTCGTCGTCCGGGTAGCAGAGCATCGCGAAGACCGAGTTGACGAGGAAGACCAGCTCGCCGCCCGGGCGCAGCAGCCGGCTCGCCTCCGGGATCCAGCGGTAGGGGTCCGCCCAGATGCTCGCCCCGTACTCGGAGATCGCGAGGTCGAAGCTGGCGTCGGGGTAGGGCACTTCCTCGGCGTTGCCGTGGAGGAGCGGGAACTCGATCCCGAACTCCTGCTGGAACCGGCGGGCGGTTTCCAGCTGCGCTTCGCTGTTGTCGATCCCGACCGGTCTGGCGCCGCGGCGGGCGAGCCAGGAGGAGACGTAACCGGTGCCGCAACCGAGCTCGATCGTGTCCACCCCCTCGAGATTGGATGGGAGCAGCCCGACTTCGCGCTCCGGCACCCGCCAGTTGCCCCAGCGCGGTTCGGTCGCTTCCCAGTCTTCGTGCCCGCTCTCCACCCACTTCTCGGCGTAGCCGTTCCAGTAGGCGCGGTTGCGGGCGACGTGCTCGGGCAGCTCGCTCATCCGGCGAGCTTACGGAAGCAGTTCCTCGACCTCGACTTGTCGGTCTGCTTCAATCATCTGACCAGAGAAAGGAGGTGGTCCTAACTTGAATCACATGCTTAATGGGACTCTGGAGGTGCAGGGCCGCTAGGCGCCGCACTGGTTCGGGCGCCCGGCGGAATCCACCCCGGGCACCGGCGAGCGTCAGGGAGACGGGTCTTGTCCCGCTCGTTTGCAGTTCCCGCGTTCGTTTTCCATGCACCAGACGGAGGCCGCCCTCGGGCGGCCTCCGCGTTTCTGTCGTCGCAGGGCGACCCCGGCGCTTTTGTAGGGTCGCTAGATGCCCGGCCGCGCCATCCAGCACATCGACCTCGCGGTCGCCGACGTCGATCGCTCCCTCGCCTTCTACCGCGAGATGCTCGGCCCGCTGGGGCTCAAAGACTTCATGCGCCTGCGCAGTTACCGCGGCACCGAGGACGTCGTCTACCTCCAGTTCGGCCGCTCGTTCATCGGCTTCCGGCCGGCTGACGGCGGCATCTACCGCCACTACGACGTCGGGCTTGAGCACTTTGCCTTCCAGGTCGACACGCGGCTGGAGGTCGACGAAGCGCATGATCGCTGCCTCGTCGCCGGGGGCCGGATCGAGTCACCGCCGGAAAGGCACTACGACTACATCGACGACGATGACTACTACGCTTTCTTCGCCTTCGACCCCGACGGGATCCGGGTCGAGGTCGTCTACGACGCCGCCGATTACTAGGGCGCGTCGGCGCTGAGCCCTTCGTCGGCTTCGGAGAGGAAGTGGGAGGCGATGCGCCAGCGTCGCTGCAGCACCGGTTCGACCGTGGCCGAGCTACAGCCGGCTTCTGAGACGCATTCACCCCACTCGTTGGCCGCCTCGATGTAGCGGTTGAAGGCCTGCTCGCTGGGGGTGCCGACGCCGCTGAGGCAGTCGATCTCGACCTGGTCGATAGGGATCTTCTTGTAGGTGGAGCGGATGCCTCGCACCTCGGCCAGGTACTGGTCGAAGGTGAGGCCGACGGCGAGCCGGCGCCGCAGCGAGTCCATCGAGGCGACGAAGCTGCCGAGCTGGGCCTGGCAGGGGCCGCCGGGGGTGGAGCGAGCCTTCTTCTTGCCCTGCTGCGGGTCTGGCTTCTCCGCCACAGTGGTCACCGGGCGGCTGGCGACGGTGGCGCTGTCGGTCGAGTCGGAGCCGCTTCCTCCGCAACCGGCGAGGAGCAGGGCGGCGAGCAGGGCACAACCGGTGAGCTGGAGCCGGGCGGGGGCGGGCACGGCGGCAGTCTACGTCGTGTAGAAAGGGTCCCCGTGAGGCGGATCGGCAGCTTCGGGAGGGCGATCGGGGCGCTGCTGCTCGTGCTCGTGGCGCTGGCAGCGTCCACCGGCCAGGCGCAGGCGGCGCCGAAGGTGCTGGTGGTGGGGGACAGCCTCGAGGAACTGACCTCGCCCTACCTCAGCCGCTACCTGCCCGGAGTCGAACTGGTCGTCAACGCCCAGGGCGGCTACAACAGCTTCCAGATCTTCGACCTCTTCCAGGAAAGCTACGAACCGTCGGACTCGGTGATCGTCTTCGACGCCGGCACCAACGACAACCCGGCCTATCCGGAAATCCTCGCCGGCAACCTCGCCAAGGTCGCGGGGATCGTGGGCGACCGATGCATGGTCGTGCCGACGATCCACGGCTACACCGTCAACGGTGTCGACAACACCGGCAAGAACCGGGTCGTCGCCGAATTCGCCGCCTCGCGCCCGGGAACGCAGGTGCCCGACTGGGCGGCGGTCGTCGCCACCCATCCCGAGCTGATGCAGGCCGACAACCTGCACCCGATCGAAGAAGGGGACGACTACCGGGCGCAGCTGATCGCGCAGGGGATAGAGGGCTGCCTCGCCTACGGGCAGGCGCGGGCGACGGCGCCGCCCGAACCGGCGGCGGGCGAACCGCGGCCCGAAGTCGAACCGATCGCGACGGTGGGGCGGTTGCAGGCGCGGCAGACCGAAGTGATGGACGCGATCCGCGGCGACATGCTGCGGCAGGCGGCGGCGACGCTGCTCGCCGGCGCGATCCTCGGCGGCCGTTGAGAGCCGGCGGCACGAGGTGCAAACCTGTAGGCATGGAGCTGCCCGATGAGTGAGGTGGTGATGCCGCGCCTTTCGGACTCGATGGAGGAGGGCACGATCCTGACCTGGCTGAAACAGGTCGGGGACGAGGTCGCGGTCGGCGACGAGCTGGTCGAAATCGAGACGGACAAGGCGAACATGGCCTACGAATCCGACGTGGCTGGCACGCTCCAGGAGATCTTGGCTCAGGAGGGCGACACGTTGCCGATCGGGACTCCGATTGCTCGGATTGGGAGCAATGGTGATTCGGCCGAGGGACCAGGCGCTCGGCCTGCGGGTCCTGTCGCTGGAGAGGCGGATAAGGCCGACGCTGAAACTCCGGCCGCTCCGGCCTCCGCGAATGGGGAGCGGGTCAAAGCTTCTCCGCTGGCACGAAGGTTGGCTGAGGAGCGGGGCCTTGATCTTTCAGCTGTTCAGGGTTCGGGGCCGGGGGGGAGGATCGTCAAGCACGATGTGGAGGAGGCGGCTTCAGCGGGACTTGCCCCCTCTACCCAGCCTGAGGGGGCAAGTCCCGCCCTCGTAAACGTTGGTCCCTCGATCGAGACGGCCAAGGGCGAGACTCAGGTTCAGGAGCTCAACAAACTCCAACAGACGATCGCCAGGCGGATGGCGGAGTCGAAGGCGACGGCGCCGCACTTTTATTTGACGATCGAGCTCGACATGGGGAGGGCGGTCGAGGCGCGGGCGGCGCTGAAAGCCGCTGCCAAAGAGGGCGAGGTGGTGCCGTCCTTCAACGACATGGTGGTGAAGGCGTGCGCGATCGCCCTGCGCGAGTTCCCGAAAGCCAACGGCGCCTACCGCGACGGCCGCTTCGAGCTCTACTCCCGGGTCAATGTCGGCATCGCCGTCGCCGCCTCCGAAGCGCTGGTCGTGCCGACGATCTTCGACGCCGACAAGAAGGGCCTGCGCCAAATCGCCACCGATGCCCGCGCCGTCGCCGCCAAAGTCCGCGACGGGTCGGTGACGCCGCCGGAGCTCTCGGGCGGCACCTTCACCGTCTCCAACCTGGGGATGTACGGGATCGACTCCTTCGAGGCGGTGATCAACATGGGTCAGGCGGCGATCCTCGCCGTCGGCGCGATCCGCGAAGCCCCCGTCGTTCGCGACGGCGAGGTCGTCCCCGGGCAGCTGATGAAGGCGACGATCGCCTGCGACCACCGCATCCTCTACGGCGCCGAGGGCGCCGAATTCCTCGCCCGCGTCAAGACCCTGCTCGAGGAGCCGATCTCCCTCGCGCTCTAGTCGGCCTGGCCGCCGCCCAGCTCCGGCGGCAGCGCTTTCGGGCCGTCGGGATACATGTGGCGCAGCTGCTCCTCGCTCATCTCCAGCGTGCTGGTGATGTTTTCCCGCGGGGCGCCGACCACGAGCCAGAGCTGGTCGGCGTCGGTGTCGTTGAAGAGCTGCCGCACCGTGTCCGCCTCGACCAGCAGCGTGTCGTGTGGCGCCAGGGTCAGCACCTCGTCGTCGACCCGCACCCGCCCCGTGCCCTCCAGCAGCACGTAGAGCTCCTCCTGCGTGAAGTGCCGGTGCTGGGTCGAAGCCTTGCCCGGCTCCAGCCGCCACATCCGCGCCCCGAGCGCCGACGCCTCCAACTGCCCCCCGAGGTCCGTGTTCGGCGTCTGCATCTGATTCGACCGCCGCCAGAACGCGTCGGCGGCTCTCAAGAGGTGATGTGACATAGGCGCAAGTATGCCGTTGCAGAAATGGCACGTCTTGCGCACCACCTGTGCGTCAAGGATTCCTAGGTTCGCCTGGTGCCACGAATCAGCAGCTTCTACGGGATCGTCATCGCGATGTATTACCGCGAGCACGGAGTTCCGCACTTCCACGCGCTCTACGGTGAGTACGAGGCGTCAATAGCAATTGAATCGCTGGAAGCTCTCCGCGGCTACCTGCCGCCAAGGGCGTTGCGCTTGGTCAAGCAGTGGGCGTATATGCATCGGGGGGAGTTGCTCCTGAACTGGAATCTTGCAGAGCAAGGGAAGGTGTTGGAAAGCATTGCTCCCCTCCCCTAGCATCGGGCTCATGGAGAAGATCGTCCACGTCACCGACGTGCATTGCCTTGGTGGGCACCGGCTGCGACTGAGCTTCGATGACGGAAGCTTCGGCGAGGTCGACTTCTCGCGGGAAGAGTGGATCGGGGTCTTCGCTCCTCTCGCCGACCCGGAGTACTTCGCAAGGGTTCAGCTAGACACGGAGCTCGGGACGATCGTCTGGCCGAACGGGGCGGACATCGCACCTGAGACGCTGCACCAACTGGCTACTGGCTAGACCTCGAGCCAGGTGCCCCTTGGGCCGAGGTTGCGGACCGGGGTGGGGCCGACTTGGCTCTCGCAGCCCCAGGACTCGTGGATGTGGCCGCAGACGGCGAGGCGGGGGCGCTTGGCTTCGATTGCCTCGAGGAGGGCGGGGCTGCCGAAGTTGCCGCCGCCACCGGCGCTGTCGCAGTGGTCCTTCGGCGGCGAGTGGAGGACGAGGACGGCTTCCTCGGGGCAGGCGGAGAGCATCTCCGTCGCCTCCTCGTCATCGAGGTCGAAGCTCCAGTCCCAGGGGGTGACCGGGATGCCGGCGCCGAGGCCGAAGAACTCGACTCCGTCGATCGTCGCTCGCTCGCCGTGAAGGACGGTCGCGGCGCTCCAGCCGGCGGCCGCCTCGCGCAGCGCGTCGACGGTCTCGTTGTTGCCGGGCACCAGCACCGTCGACTTTTCGATCCCGGCCAGCGCTTCGATCGTTTCCTCCAGCCCCTTGTGCACCGAGGCGAAGTCGCCGGCGCCGATCACGACGTCGGCCTCGGCCGACATCTCGACCAGCTTTGCGCCCTGCGCGAGGTCGCGGTGAAGGTCGCTGAAGGCGAGGATGCGCACGGGCGAAACCTAACATCAAGGTTCATAAGCTTCGCTTTAGTACTGAGATGCACTCTTTGCAGGTGGAAGATCGCGCACGACGCCGCGAGGTTCCGCCGCTCCCGCCCTGGCGCCGCGCACGCCGCATGCTCCTGATCGCCGCCTGCCTCTGCCTCGTCCCCGCCGCGGTCTCCTGGGTCCGCATGCTGAGCCAACCTCGCAACGTCAGCTGGAGCATCGCCACGGTCGAGTGGGTGCGCGCCCACGGCGGCAACCCGCTCGTCTCCCAGGTCGAGAACTGGTACTACGAACTGAACGCGCCCTCAAAGGGTGGGCCGCCGCTGAAGTCGCTGCCGCAGGTCGGCGTCACCACCGCCTCGGCGCGGCAGCCCGAACACCGCATTCACATCTACCGGCCGCCTCGGGTGAAGCCGCTGATCCACCCGGCGCTGCCGGGCGAGGGCGTCTGGCACCCCGCCTCCGCTGTCGCCGGTCGCAGACCGCCGGTCCTCCTCACGACCTTCCGCAGCGACCCCGAATACCCGCAGTTCATTGCCGGGGTCGCCTGGATCGACAGCGGCCGCACCCGGCTCGCCTATATGCCCGGCCTCGCCGAGCCGCCGGAACTCGAAGACCGCGGCCCGTCCGAGGTGCCGCCCGCCAAGCGCGACCGCATCGCTGCCACCTTCAACGGCGGCTTCCCGCTCGAAACCTCGAACGCCGGCCTCGTCTACCGCGGCGAAGTGCTGGCGCCGATGGTCGACGGCATCGCCACCCTGGTCGAGTACCGCGACGGCAGGATCGACATCCGCCCCTGGCAGAACGGCGAAAACGTCAACCCGAAGATCGTCTTCGCGAAGCAGAACCTGCCGCCGATCATCGAAGAAGGCAAGCTCAACCCCAACCTCAGCGACGGTCCCGAATGGGGCGCGACCGTCAACAATGCGATCCGGGTGTGGCGCTCCGGCCTCGGTGTCGACCGGCGCGGCAACCTGATCTACGCCGCCGCCAATTACCAGACGGTCGAATCGCTGGCGAAGGTTCTCCAGCGGGCCGGCGCGGTGCGGGCGATGGAGCTCGACATCAACGAAGACTGGACCACCTTCATCAGCTACCGCCGCCCGGGCGCGAAGGAACCGTCGAACCTGCTGCCGGAAATGTTCCGGCCAGACACGCGCTACCTCGAACCCGACGAACGCGACTTCTTCGCGGTGTACGTGAAAGGGAGCAAATGACTCCCGGCGCCCGAGCCCGTCGTGCCCTGCTCGTCGACGTCATCGCGGCGGCGCTCATTGCCGCGCTCGCTCTCAGCCTCACCGCCGGCCTCGGCGTCGTCGCCTTCTTCGCCGTGCCGCTGCTCTTGCTCACCCTGCTCTGGATCGCCGTCGAACGCCTGGTCGTCCGGTTCAGGCACCGGCGCCAGCAGGCCGGCTGACGACCCGCCCGAACTCCCGCGGCCGCCAGAAGCGCCAGGAGCGGCTCGGCTTCGCCAGGTCCTCTTGCGCCCGCACTTGCAGGTCGAAGTAGAGGAGCGTGCGGCCGACGGTGACGTATGGGATGAAGAGGGCGAAGACGAGCGAGCCGAGGAGGTTGATCCAGAGCAGGGGGAAGTCGGTGAAGATCAGGGCGAAGCCGAGCACCGGTCCGGCGGCGACGCTGAGCAGCCAGAGGGGAGCGGCGACGCGGACCGTGTGCCACCAGCGGCCGCGGACCAGCTCGGAGCTGCCGCGGAAGGACTCGCGGATCGACTTGTCGGTGAAGAGGACTTCCTGCTGGACGAAGAGCCAGCTGACGTATTTCCAGACCGCGAAGGGGAAGCCGATCACCGTTATCGCCAGCAGGAAGAGCCCGAGCATGGCCAGTAGCTGGGCGGCGACGACGCGGCGGAAGCGCGCCAGCGCCCCGCGGATCGAGTCGAGGAAGCCGACCCGCCGTCCCCGCGCCAGCTCGCGCACGAAGACGATCACCACGGCGGCGACAAGCGCTTCGGCGATCGGCCGCCCCAGCGTTTCGGCCAGGTCGGCGAAAGCGAGGTGGACCCCGGCCCGGTGGGCGGTGCTGTCCACGCCGCGTCCGTTGGCGATCGCTTCGGCGAGCAGGTTGACGCCGCCGACGATCGGGAAGGCGATCAGCCCGATCGGGACCAGCGTCGCCCAATAGCGCCCGTAGAGCCGCCGCGCGGTCCGCAGCAGCTGGCCGAAGGCGCGCCGCGCCCGCAGCTGCTCGAGGTCGACCGGCCCCCAGCGGGTGAGGCCGAAGAAGGCGAGGAGCAAGAGGAGGATCACGCCGACGATCCCGAACGCCGCCGCCTTCGACTTGTTCGCGATGTGGGTGAGGTCGGTGACGGCGCTGACCGCCCCGCAGAAGGCGCTGGTCACGGTCGGCCCGACAACAGAGCCGCCGGGCAGGCGGGGGCTGGTCGAGCGCTGCCCTTCCATCCAGGCGAACGGTTCGCGCCAGACAGTCTTCGTCACCGGCCCGGTCGGGCCGTTGTTGTAGCTCTTTTCCCTTTCGCCCCAGCGACCGCGGTAGCTGAGCCACTGGAAGGCCCCTTGTTCCGGTGCCGTTTCCGGCAGCAGCACCGGCTGCAGGCGCAGTTCGCGCAGCGGTTCGGAGGTGTTGTCGCAGCCGACCCCGGAGCCGTTCTGCCCGTTGCCGAGATAGACGGCGGAGTCGTAGAAGGTCGCGTGCGAGCCGGCGGCGGGGTAGACGACCGGGTGCGTCCCTTCCTTTTGAACCTTGCCGTCGTCCCAGCTGGCGCGCTCGCCGCCGGCATGCTGGAAGACGATGATTTCGCTCGGTTCTTCGTTCAGTCCCTCGGCAACCGTGTTCGAATCGAAGCTGAGCTGCATCCCCTCCCAGTCGCCCTCGTGCAGGTCGTTGAATTGGTTGAAGTACCAGAAGAACCAGTACTGGAGGGCGAACCCATCGTGGTTCGGTTCGCGGGCGATGTGGGCGTAAGTGACGGCCGGCGCCTTGCCTTCTCGCACCAGCTTCCGAAACGCCCGCGCATAGATGCAGGTGTCGCCGAGCACTTCGCCTTCGAGGTCAAGGTAATAGCCATCGCGCAGGCCGGCGATGTCAGCCGCCATCGGCGCCCGCTTTACGTCCTCGAGCTTGCCGTCCGGCAGTTCGTGCTGGAGGGTGACGGTGGGGTTGCCGAGGACCGTCCCGACGCTGGTCGGCTGGTACTGCTCCTCGCTCGGGTTGCACGGCGGGTCCTGCTGTTCGCGCAGCATCGTGATCGGCACGTACCGCGCGGCAAGCTTCTGCGCGGCGGCTTCAGTAGAGGTCGCCGCGCGGGCGGGCGACGCGACGATCGCCAGTGCGGCGATTCCCAGCAGGACGAGGCGCCGGGCTCTCACGCGGCTGAACGTATCAGCGCTATCCGCATGGACCGGGTATCCGCGGGTAGGTCAATCTCTCCTCTCACCATTCACTGCTCGAGGCGGAAGGAGGTGAGCCGGGATGAAGATCAAAGTTGCGGAGTCGACTTTTCCCCTCGTCGCGACGACGAAGGGCCAGTAAGGATCAGCTCAGGCGGGGCCGGCCGCGGTTGGCCCCGCCTCGACTACTACTTCTTCTTCCATGCCGGCGGCGACCTTCGCGACTTCAGGTGCTCAGCGACTCGACTGAAATTCTGAGCTTGGCTGGGTCTACCGCCGGGAACCTGAACAGCTCGGACTCGACTGCCTCGTAAAGCTCGAGCAGCTTTCCCGGTTCGATCTCGCCGCCCTGCACCATGCTTTGAACATCTTCGAGGTCCAGTTCGAAACCGCGCTCCAGCTTCGAGAGAGCCTGCGAGTAGAGGTCGAAGTCGAACACCTCCAGGTTCGGTGAGGTACATCTTCGTGCCCGGGGGAACGGTTCGGCCAAGCTCCGCGGCGAGACGCCGAACCCGCTCGGCGTCAGCCCGCTCGCGCATGCCCCGCAGCCCGGGCGAAGCTCGCGACCCGGGCGAGGATCGCGTTGTAGCGAGAGTGAGCCCCGTCGCCTAGTTCGTTGTTCAGGCGCAGGTAGAGCCGGTGCGCTGCGGGTTCCTCGGCGTCACCGACGAGGTCGCGCACTCCGAGTTTCGCCGCCGCAGCGCTAACGGCGAGGGCGTTGACCGTCTCCCGACCGGCTTTCAGGTCCTCGATGCCGGGAAGAACGATCTCGGCCCCGGGGAGCTTGGCGAGTTCTTGCGGTGGCATCGGCTCAAGGGTAGGTGGTTGCCTCTGGTTCCGCCTCTTCTTCCACTTTGCCGGCCGGCATCCCGGCGAGGGCGACGACGAAGGCGATCGCCATCACCACGGCCATTCCGTAGAAGACGGTGCGGGAGGCGAGGGCGAAGTCGTGGGGGATGCTGTCGACGACCTTGGCGATCGGGCCGTGGAGGTGGCTGGGGAATTCACTGCCGTTGCCGCTGCCCTGGCTGATCGCGTCGGCGATTTCGTCGGCGGCGTGCTTGGGGACGCCATGTTCGGCGGCGGTGCTCTCGAGGTTGGAGCGGTTCTCGAAGATCAGGATCGAGCCGAGGACGGCGAGGCCGAGGCTGGAGCCGAAGTTGCGCACCGTTTGGGTGATCCCGGTCGCCTCACCGTAGCGCTCGCGCGGCACCCGGTTGAGCGCGTCGGTGTTGGCCGGGCTGAGGACGAGGCCGACGCCGATCCCGGCGAGGACGATGAAGGGCCACTGGTCGCTGACCGACAGTTCGGTCAGCGAGTGACCCCAGAGGAAGAAGCCCCCCGCGGCGACCGCGCAGCCAGGGACGACGGCGCTGCGGGCGCCGACCTTGTCGAGCAGGCGGCCGCCGCGCTGCGAGGCGGTGGCGAAGCCGGCGAAGAAGATCAGCAGGTAGAGGCCGGTTTCCGAGGCGCTTTCGCCGAGCGATATCTGCGCGTACATGCTGGCGAAGAAGAAGAGCGGGACGAAGGGGATCATCAGCAGGAAGAGGATCGCGTTGTCGATCGCGAAGGCGCGGTCGCGGAAAACCGAGAGCCGCAGCAGCGGGTTCTCGACCCGCAGCTCGTAGCGGACGAAGGCGGCGAGCAGGGCGATGCCGGCGACGATCGTGCCCCAGGTCGCCGCGCTGTCCCAGTGCCAAATGCTCGACTGCTGCAGGCCGAGGACGACGAGGCCCATCCCGGCGGTGATCAGCAGCGCGCCGCGGTAGTCGAGCGGGGCCGGGTGCTTTTCGTCGGCCGGCTTCGATTTCGCGATGAGGACGAGGGCGATGATCGCGACCGGGATGTTGACCCAGAAGATCGCCCGCCAGTTCCATTCGACGAGGAAGCCGCCGGCGAGCGGGCCGATCGAGGTGAGGCCGCCGGCGATCGCGAAGAAGATCGCCATCGCCTTGCCGCGTTCGCCGACCGGGAAGGCGTTCAAGACGATCGCCAGCGCGGCCGGGAACATGATCGCCGCGCCGGCGCCCTGGATCACCCGGAAGACGATCAGCCAGGTCTCGTCGAGCGAGCCGGTTGGGGTGGCGCCGCAGAGGGCGGAGGCGGTGGCGAAGACGACGACGCCGATGACGACCATGCGCCGATGGCCGGCGATATCGGCGAGGCGGCCGCCGAAGGCGAACAGCGCCGAGAGCGAGAGCAGGTAGCCGTTGACGATCCATTGCACCCCCGTCGCCGAGAGCGAGAGGTCCTTCTGAATCGTCGGGATCGCGATCGCGACGATCGTCTGGTCGATGAAGGTCATCGAGACGGCGAAGATCATCGCCGCGAGGATCAGCTTGCTGTTCTGAGGGGTACTTTCGTTCATGTCCGCGCCTTTGCCATGCGGTGGGCGATTCCTCCCCGCTCTCCGATATTGTCGCCCGCGCAATGCCCCCCGTCTTCTGGCTCGGATTCGGAATCGCCGGCACGATCTTCCTGATCGGCTGCATCTCCGGTGCCCGCTCGCGCACAGCAACGCTGGCCAGCGGCGCCGCGATGGGCGCCTACCTCGGCGTCATGGCGGCCTTTCCGCTGCTCGCCATCGGCCTCGCCACCTCCTAACGACTCGATTGAGGATGCTGCCCCAGGGGTAGCCGCAGTCGCATGACGACCGATGCGACCCAAGTCCCCGCCCTGACCCTTCACGACGGCGTCGAGATCCCGCAGCTCGGGTTCGGCGTCTTCCAGATCCCGGCGGAGGAGACGCAGGAGAGGGTCGAGGAAGCGCTGACGGTCGGCTACCGCCATGTCGACACCGCCGCCGCCTACGGCAACGAGGCCGGGGTCGGGGCGGCAATCGTCGCCGGCGGGGTGCGGCGCGAGGACGTCTTCGTCACCACCAAGCTCTGGAACTCCGAGCAGGGCTACGACTCGACCCTGCGCGCCTTCGAGAAGAGCATCGAGCGCCTCGGCACCGGCCACGTCGACCTCTACCTGATCCACTGGCCGCTGCCCAGTCGGGACCTCTTCCTCGACACCTGGCGCGCCTTCGAACGGATCAAGGACGAAGGCGGCGCCCGTTCGATCGGCGTCTCCAACTTCCGGGTCGAGGACCTGGAGCGGCTGGAGCAGGAGGCCGAACAGCGCCCGACCGTGAACCAGATCGAGCTGCACCCGCGTCTGCAGCAGGCCGAGCTGCGCGCCTGGCACGCCGGACACGACATCGCCACCGAGGCCTGGAGCCCGCTCGCCCAGGGCGACCTGCTCGAAGACGGGACGATCGAAACGGTCGCCGCCCACCATGACCGCACCCCCGCCCAGGCGATCCTCCGCTGGCACTTGCAGACCGGCAACGTCGTCATCCCCAAGTCGGTCACCCCGAGCCGCATCCGCGAGAACTTCGAGCTCTTCGACTTTTCCCTCAGCGAGGACGACATGGCCGCGCTCGAACGCCTCGACGCCGGCGAGCGGGTCGGGCCGGACCCGGGCACCTTCAGCGCCGCCTGACTCTTTTATAGGGGAGCCTCTAAATAGGGTGGCGCGATGAGCGTCGACCGGCGGCTGAGGCGGACCAATGCCATCGCCGCCACGGCATTCATCGTCGGTGGCTCGCTCTTCTGCATCGGGGCCTTGCTTGCGCAGGCTGACATCGGCGGCCCCCGGCTGGCGGCTGCCGTGTTCGCTGCGGGCGGCGTCTTCTTCACGACTGGCGGCTACACCTCCGTCCTGTTGGTCGTGAACGCTCGTGGGGACCAGTGGCGCTGGTGGTCGGTCGAGCCGGGCCGGCTCGACTGGGCCAGCGCCGTCACCCTCTTCGTCGGCACCCTTTACTTCGGCGCCAGCCTCCTGGCGGCGCTGATCGGCGACCTCACCACGGCCCAGATCCACCGCCTCGTCTGGTCGCCGGAAGTGATCGGCTGCGTGCTCTTCCTGCTCTCCGGCCACCTTGCCCTGACCGAGCTGCGCCGCGACCGGCCGCGCGGCCGCCGCGCCGACCTCGGCTGGTGGATCGCCGTCGTCAACCAGGCCGGTTCGGCGCTCTTCATGGCCGCCGCGATCGCCGCCTTCGTCCGTCCCTCGACCGGCGACGAGCTGGCGGTCGGCATCGCCAATTGGGCCACCTTCGCCGGCGCCGCCTGCTTTGCCGCGGCCGGCGTCATGCAGGAGTTCGAGCGTCCATAGAGCCTGCCTCGGCACCCCCGCGCACGTCTGGCGGCGCCGGACACCTCGCGGGGCGGTGTCCTCAGTCGGCCAAATAGCGCTGCTATTCGGCCTCCCTGCGTCCTACCCCCGCTTGGTCCGGCACTCGCCAGCCGCACACGCGGGTTCCGAGGCAGGCTCTGAAAGGATTGGCTGCGTGGCCAGTGATTCACGCGCCGAGGCGCCGCGGACCGAGCGAGTCCTGCCAGGGGTGTGGCGCCTCCGCCTCGCTCTGCCCTGGCCCGGGGTGCCGCACGGGAACGCCTGGGGGGTCGAGTGCGACGGCGGCATCGTCATGTTCGACACCGGGATCGGCGGCAAGGGGAAGCTGCGGCAGCTCGACCTGGCGCTGGCGCAGGCGGGCTTCGGAGTCGACGACGTGCGCCTCGTCGTCTGCACCCACTCCCACACCGACCATTACGGCCTCGCCGGCGCGATCGTCGAGCGGGCCGGCTGCGAGCTCTGGATGCACCCGAAGTGGGAGCACGTGCGGTTGCTCGCCGACGACCCGCAGGCGGCGCTGGAGCAGCGGCTCGAGGTGGCGCGCCAGAGCGGGGTCTCGCCGGCGGCGCTGACCCGTTACCGCGAGGCCCGCAGCGACGGCGAGACCGGCATCGACGTGCTCAAGGAGCCCGACCGCGAGCTCGTGCCGGGGGTCGAGGTCGAGACCGACCTCGGCAACTGGCAGGTGGTCGAGACGCCGGGCCACGCCCCGTCCCACGTCGTCCTTCACCAGCCCGAGCGCCGCCTGCTGATCTCCGGCGACCACCTGCTCGGCCGCACGGTCCTCTTCTTCGACTACGGCCACAGCCCCGACCCGGTGGGCGAATTCCTCACCAGCCTCGACCGAGTCGAGCCACTCGACGTCGACCTCGTCCTGCCCGGCCACGGGCGCACCTTCCGCGACCCGGAGGCGAAGATCGCCGAGTCGCGTCGTCAGGTCGACGAGCTGCTGGGGAAGGTACGGGCCGCCCTCGCCGACCAGGACGAAATGACCGCCTTCGAGATCGTCGCCGAGATCATCGGCCCCGAGGGCGTCAAAACCCCCGCCAGCGCCTGGGTTCTGCAGATCGTCCTCTCCTGCCTCGACCACCTGGTGCTTGCCGGCGAGGTGCGGGGAATCGACGGCTCCGACCCGCGGCGCTGGGCGCTCGCGTAGCCTGTCCGGCCAATGGCGAGCTTCACTTACGAGCGCCAGGTGGCCGCGCCGCCCGAGATCGTCTTCGACGTCCTCACTGACCACCGCCGCTATCCCGAGATCACGCGCCTGCGCAAGGCCGAGCTAGAGCGCGAGGGCGAGCCGGAGCCGAATGGCCTCGGCGCGATCCGCGTCCTCCGCGCCCCCATGCCCGGGCCGCCGATGCGCGAGGAAGTGATCGGTTACGAGCGGCCGCGACGCTTCTCCTACACGATCCTCTCCGGCCTGCCGTTCCGCGACCACGTCGGCACCGTCGAGCTGAGCCCGAGCGGCGGCGGCACCAAGGTCGTCTACGCGATCCGCACCACGCCGACGCTGCCGGTCGGCGGCTTCGTCGCCATCGCCGCCCTCAAGCAGGCGATCAAACAGCTGCTGGGTGGGGTCGCGAAAGAGTCCGAGCGCCGCGCCGCGGATGCGCGGTAGTCGCTTCGGAGACCTCCACCTCTGGCACCGCTCCAACCGGTGGCTGGCCGTGGCCCTGCTCGCGCTCGCGATCCTCGTCAGCGGCGCGATCGTCGGCTACGAGCTGCTGAAGCGCCCGGCCGACGTCCATAACGAAGAAGCGATCCGCCACTTCAAGCCGCAGAAGCCGCCGCCGCCGAAGGAACCGAAGACGGTCAACTGGCCCTTCTACGGGCTCAACCCCGCCCGCACCAAGTACCTCTCGGTGCGGGGGATCAAGCCGCCCTTCGACAAACTCTGGCGCTTCACCGACCACCCGCTGCTGGAGTTCCCGCCGATCTACGTCGGCGGCAAGCTCTACTTCGTCAACAACAGCGGCTTCGCTTACGCCCTCGACGCCGACACTGGCAAGGTCCTGTGGAAACGGCGGATCGGGCGCCTCAACGCCTCCTCGCCCGCCTATTACAAACACCGCCTCTACATCGTCAACCTGGTGCCCGGGCACATCGTCAAGTTGAACGCGAAAAACGGCAAGATCATCTGGAAACGGAGCTTGCCGGGGCGGGCCGAGTCCTCACCAGTCGTCATCGACCGCACCGTCTACTTCGGCTGCGAAAACGGCGAACTGTTCGCGATGAGCACCGGCAAAGGCAACGTCCGCTGGTCGACCCCGCTCGGTGGCCCGATCAAGTCGGCCCCCGCCTACTACGGCGGCCGCCTCTACGTCGGCGACTACGGCGGCTACATGAGCGCGGTCGACGCCAAGAGCGGCAAGCTGGTCTGGCAGAGCGGCTCGCTCGGCCCCGGCTTCGGCGGCTCCGGCGCCTTCTACTCGACCCCGGCGGTCGCCTACGGACGCGTCTACGCCGGCAACAACGACGGCCGCGTCTATAGCTACGACACCTCCGACGGCACTCTCGCCTGGTCGTATTCGACCGGCGGCTACGCCTACTCCGGCCCCACCGTCGCCAACACCAGGCACAGCCCACCGACCGTCTTCATCGGCTCCTTCGACGGCAACATCTACGCGCTCGACGCCAAGGACGGCAGCCTGCGCTGGAGCCGCTCGGCCGGCGGTCAGGTGGTCGGCTCGCTCTCGGCAGTCGGCGACATCGTCTACGTCTCCGAGTTCACCAACAAAACGACGAGCGGTTTCATGATGAGGAGCGGCAAGCGTGTCTTCCGCTACCCGAAGGGCACCTACACGCCGGTGATCTCCGACGGCCGCCGGATCTACCTCGTCGGCTACTCGAGCATCACGGCGCTGCAACCCCACCGGGCGGTGGTGGCGGTAGGTGCGGCGCACCGCGCGCATAAGCCGGGAAAAGCCCCGAGTGGAGGCGGGCGCGCAAAACGTTGAGGCTGGCCGAGTAGTTCTGGATCCGGTAGCTGCTGGTGTCGCCGAAGTCCTGGTAGTAGACCATCATCCGGCAGCGCCGGTGGCTGTCCACCCAGGCGAAGAGCTTGCTGACGAAGGCCGGGTCGTCGCCGCTTTCGACCCCCCACTCGGTGACCGCGAAGGGCTTGCCGGAGAAGCGGCGGTAGAGGCCGGTGAGCGCCTTCCATTCGGGATAGCCGGCGTAGAAGTCGGTGCCGACCCAGTCGACCCAGCGCGAGCCGGGGTAGAAGTGTTTGGGCCGGTTCTGGGGCGTGGTGGGGGAGCCGGCGGGGAGCGGGCTCCAGACGATCGCCACCGGCGCCGCGGGCAGGGCCTGGACGTTGATCGTCAGCGGCGGCAGGCCCGCTTCGTGGAGGCGACGGTTGACCGCTCGCCGCTTGCCGCCGCCGTGGAGGATCACGTAGATGCGGCGGAAGGCGCGTTTGTAGGCGCGGGTGCTGTGTTCGGGGCCGCGCGAGGCGCCCGAGCAGTCGTAGGCGGCGTAGACGTTGAGGCAGCGGTTCGGCTCGCCCAGCGGGCGGATGTAGGCCCGCATTCCCTTTTCGTAGAAGAGCTTGTTGAGGCGGACCAGGTAGCGGTCGCCCTGGCCGGCGGCGATCCCCGGCAGGCTGATCAGCTCGTGGCCGTCGTTGTTGTCGGCGGTGGTGATGTGGAGCATCGGCCGCGCCCGCGCCGTCTGCCAGCGCCGGATCGAGTCCGGGAAGTCGCTGCCCCAGGTGCGAAAGGACTCGATCACTGCCGGGTGCTTGTTCACCGCCTCCGAGAAGTGCCCGAAGTCGGCCATGTCGCCGGTGTCGGAGACGCCGAAGTAGACCTTCTTGCCGGGCGGCTTCAGCAGGGAAAAGGCGGAGGCGGAGCTGCTGGTCGCGAGGGCGAACAGCAGCAAGACGCCGCAGACGATGGCGGCTGCGGCCAATATGGGCTTCGGCGAGGGCACGGGCAGCGGTCAATGCTTGCAACTGTCGCTCGTCGGGCCCTGTCGATAAGCATCGCCCGCAACGGCAGTTGCGCTCAGGGTCCTGTAAAGAATGGTCAAAATTCATCCTGCGAAGGATGAATTCCACTTCTTTCCAGATATTCTCGTTCACTCAAATTGGGTGATCAGTTCGTTGAAAGGGAGTGTGAGATGGGTAGGGTGGTCTTGAGGCTGAGTGATAAGCGCGCGTGGACTGTTGGGATGGTCGTTGGTGTCGTCATCCTGTCGCTGTTAATGCTGGGCTCAAGTGCTCGGGCTGCTGGCGAATACGAGCCCAACGACTCCCGAGACACGTCCTATGGACCCCTGGCCGGCGGCACGTGGTACACCGCTATGTTCGAGACCGACAACGACGTCGACTGGTACGTCTTCTACATCAAGACGTACAGCCAAATGGATTTTTCAGCGGGAATGGTCAAAGACTGCAGTGGATGCGGCGACCAGGCACGTTTGGCGCTGTATGACAAAGATGGAAAGTATGTAGATAGTTTTTTCTCTGGATATCTGAATCAGATCAACCATCTTTATCTAACGCTGACGCCCGGTCGTTACTACATCGAAGTCGACTACGTAGAAACCGGCAACAGCTACAAATTCCGCATCGACCCGGCTACGTCGATCACCACCAGTCGCGAATGCGGCGAGGCGATCGTCGCCAAGGATGCGGTTACGCCCCAGCTCGCTGAAGTCAATCAGGAAGTAGCCAAGAAAAACGAAGAACTGGCCGCCAAGGCGACGGTGGTGCACGAAGCCAAGAAAGACCTCAGCCAAGCCAGCAAAAAAGCCCAGCGACTGAGGGCAAAGGTGAAGCGACTTCGCCGTCTGCACCGCCCGGGCTGGTACCAGCGTCGGGTCCGGGCCCAGCTGCTTCAAGCCAGAGACGAAGTTCAGAGGGCCACGGAAGAGCTAGAGAGAGCCAAAGAAGGGCGCCAGCCGGTCTGGCAGGAAAAAGTCAAGCTGGAAGCGGTTGCGGGTCAGCACCAACAGGAAATCACTGACGCAGAAGGGCAGATCGCAGCCCACTGCTGAGGCAGGTCCGGTGGGAGACGCCTGCATCTAGCGCAGGCGTCTCCTGTTACCGGAGACAGGACCCGGCGTTTAACGCTCCGGGCAGAGCGTGTGATCGAACCCCGGCTGCTTGGCGAAGGGCATCCGCTGGTAGGTGAACGGATGGCTGGACGAGGGGCTGACGGTCAGCTTCAGCCACTCGTGGCAGGGGGTGGTGCTGCCGTTGACAGTGATCCGGTGCAGGTTCGGGACTTCCTCTTCGATTCCGTAGATCAAGCGGTTCTGCGGCCGGCTCGGGTCGGCGAGCGGGTAGTCGTCGGTGAACTGGTGTGAGTCGCCGTTGAGCAGCAGGACCGGGCCGCCGAACTGGAGCGCCTGGCTGGCGAGCTCCTGCACGATCGGGGTGAAGTGGTCGTACTGCGTCGGGTCGCCCTCGATTGCCGGGTCCCACATATCGGCCTGGATCCCGATCACCACCGCCTTCGCGTTGCCTTCCTCGGCGCGGGTGAAGATGTGGTCGAGCCATTCGAGGTCGGCGGCGGTGCGGTTCGTCACCTCGTCGATCTGCGAGCTGGTCCGCGGCTGTTCGAACCAGGGCAGCCAGTCGTTGTTGGAGCCGGGGACGTTGAGGTCGCCGAACTGCGTGCGCGACTGGCTCCAGGTGACGTTCTCGACGTAGTCGCCGCCCTGGGTCTCGACCTGGCGCGGGTTCTGGCCGAGGGTCTCGCCCGGCTGGTCGAAGAAGATCCGGTGGATCTCAGCGAGGCGGGCCGGGCGGCTGTCGCCGTTGAGGACAGGGCCGGCGGGCCAGTAGGCGCCGTTGTTGGCGCGGTGGCAGTCGGTCCACTCGTTGTCGCCGGGGGTGTAGACGAATGGGTCTTCGAAGCCGTCGAAGTCTTTACGGATCTGTTCGAAGTATTCGGTCGTGCATTTGCTCGAACCGTTCTTGATGTCGCCGAGGTGGAAGACCAAGCTGACGCTGGGGTCGGCGTTGATCTCGGCGACGTCGTTGGGGAAGTTTTCGATCTGCGGCGTCCCGTACGGGGTGTCGCCGATCATGGCCAGGGTGGTGGGCTTGGCGGGGCTAACTGCGCTGTTGCCGCTGAGGGCGGTGGAGCCGGCGGCGAGTGGGGCGGCAAGCGCCATCGTCGCGGCGAGCGCCACGACGAGCGCGAGGACACGCTTCATTCTGCTTCCTTTCGTCAGGTGGATTGCCGCCGCGACGCTAGGCCGGGTCGTCCGGCCGGATGTGGCCCGCTCGTAGCCGCGCGGTGACGATCCTGTGAAGCGGTGCCTGAGCGGGTGCTGCGCTCAGGCCGCGAGCTGGTCCTGGTGCTCGCCGACGAGCGCCAGTACTTCCGGCGCGTACTTTTCGACGAAGCTAGGGCCGATGCCGCTGATCGCGATCAGCGCCTCGTCGTCAGCGGGACGGGTGGCGGCGATCGCCATCAGGGTCTTGTTGTTGGCGACGGTGTAGGCGGGCTTGCCGTCGGCAGCGCCGAGGCGCCACGCTTTCAGCGCCTCGAAGAGGGGCGCGTCGGCGGCGGAGAGGTCGGGCGCGGGCGCGGACTTGGCGGCGGTGCGCTGCGGGGCGCGCACCGTGATGGTCTCTGGGTCCGGCAGCCAGTCGAGCAGGTCGCAGACGTCGCAGCAGCGCTCCAGCGGCGCCCCCGCGGTGCGGTCCGAGAAGTGGTCGAGGAGGGCGCGGCGGCGGCACTCGGTGCCGTAGATGAAGTCTTTGATCACGTGGTAAGCGCGCCAACCGCGCTCGCGGGCGATCGCCAGCTCAGGGTCGCCGGCGCGCTCTTCGTTGAAGCGGACCAGCCGCCCGAGGTCGGCTTTCAGCGCCAGCATCGTCGCCCGCGACGGCAGGCCGTCGCGCCCGGCTCGGCCCGCCTCCTGGTAGTAGGCCTCGACGCTGGTCGGGATCGTCACGTGCCAGACCGAGCGCACGTCGGGCTTGTCGACGCCCATGCCAAAGGCGTTGGTGGCGCAGATGACGCCGCTGTCGGTGGCCATGAACCGTTCCTGGATCGCCGTCCGGTGGTCCGGTGCGAGACCGGCGTGGTAGGCGACCGCGGCAATGCCCCCGTCGCGCAGCTCGCCGGCCACCTCTTCGGTCTGCTTGCGGGTGCCGCAGTAGACGATCGCCGGCCGGTTGGCCGGGTCGCGCAGCCCCGCTTCCAGCAGCGCCTGCCGCCGCGCGTTGCAGCCCTTGCCCTCGAGCGCGACGACGTCGAAGGAGAGGTTCGGCCGGTCGAAGCCGGAGCGGACCTGCAGCGGCTCGCGCATCTCGAAGCGGGAGGCGATCTCGCGCGCGACCGGAACCGTCGCCGTCGCCGTGCAGGCCATCACCGTCGGCCGTCCCAGCCGCTGCACGACCTCGGGCAGCCGCAGGTAGTCGGGCCGGAAGTCGTGCCCCCACTCGGAGACGCAGTGCGCCTCGTCGACCGCGACCAGGTCGACGGTGCGGTGCGAGAGCGCTTCGAGGAAGACGTTGGAGGCGAACCGCTCCGGCGCGCAGTAGACGATCCGCGCCTCGCCGCGCACGGCATCGAGTGCATCCCACGTCGTCTCCTCCGACATCCCCGAGGTGATCATCGTCACCGGCTGCCCCTGCCGCCGCAGCTTTTCCCACTGGTCCCGCATCAAGGCGATCAAGGGACTGACCACGATCGTCAAGTCAGAGGTAGCGAGCCCAGGCAGCTGGTAGCAGAGGCTCTTGCCCCCGCCGGTCGGCATCACGATCAACGAGTCGCGACCTTCGAGGGCAGCGATGACCGCCTCCCGTTGGCCGGGCCGCCATTCGGCGTACCCGACCTCTTTCAGCAGCTCGTCAGCCCGGTGGCCCGCATCGATCATCGAGCGGGCCACCATAGGCGCTTCAGCGGCGTGTCAGGCGTGTTCGCTCTGGGCAATTGCCGCAGGTACCTGACTCAGCTTCTCCGCCAGCGTGTCGATCGACCGCGCCAGCTTCCGCGTATCCGCCTCCGTCAGCTCCGTGTAGGAGACGAATCCGTTGCCCTGCCGGTAGGGCTCGAGTTCGGCGAAGACCATCTTGAAGTCAGCTTCGATTTCACCGGAGAGCTCGGGGTCGGTTTCGTCGAGTAGCGGCTTCACCGCTTCGAATGCGGCCTCGGCCCCTTCGACGTTGGCCTCGAAGTCGACCAGGTCGGTGTGGGAGTAGCGCTCCTCCTCGCCGGTGATCTTCGAAGCCGAGACCTCGCCGAGCAGCTCGACGGCGCCGTTGGCGATCTGCACCGCCTGCAGTTCGACCGTCTCGACTTTCCCGCCCAGCTCTTCGACGTCCTTCTGCAGCTGCTTGGCGACCGGCGCCATGCCGGCGGTCGTACCTTCTTCCCAGAGCGTTTTCTCGATCCGGTGGAAGCCTTGGAATTCGTCGGCCGGAACGTCGTTTTCGCGGGCGTCGATCCGCGGGTCGAGGTCGCCGAAGGACTCGGCCACCGGCTCGATCCGCTCGTAGGGGATGCGCGCCGGCGCATACAGCGATTTCGCCTTGGCGACGTCCCCGGCGACCACAGCGACGACAAACGGCTTCGTCTTCGCCACCAGCTCCTCCGTGTTTTCCTCGAGGTACTCGCGGTAGTCAGCGACCGCGGCGTCGGCCTTGGCGCTCCCCTTCGCCTTCAGCTCGCCGGTCACAGTCAGCGTCCCCCGCTCCACGTCGCCACCCGGGCAGTAGATCGTGTACTCGCCGGCGTCTAGGGTCAGCGAGAAGCTGCCGCTGAGCCCGTCGGAGAGGTTCTCCTTCTCGCCGAGAATCGTGTCGCCTTCCATCACCTCGATCTCGGTGACCTTGGAGCTGCCGGTGTTTTCGGCTTCGAAGGTGATTGGCCCAGCCGGCGCTTTCGCCTGATGCGGCAAGCAGCCTTCGTCGGTCAGTTCGAAGCTCATCTTCTTCGCCCCGGCAGGCGCGTCTTCGCTCGATCCGCAAGCGGTGACAGAGACGGAGAGGAGCAGGGCAGAGGTGACACAAAGCATGGTTCTGTTCATATTTAGGGCACCCTAACAAAGACCGACTGATGAAGTCGGAATAGCAGTGATCAGGTGAAGAGCCCTTCGCCGACGTAGCCGCCGGGCTGGGCGCCGGGGGGGACCGCGAAGAGGGCGCTGCCGACGTGCTTGATGTACTCGTTGAGCGCGTCGATCGAGCCGAGCCGCTGCTGGATCGGGACGAACTGCTTCTCGGGATCGCGCTGGAAGCAGATGAAGAAGAGGCCGGCTTCGAGCTCGCCAAGGCTCTCGTCGACGCCGTCGGTGAACGAGTAGCCGCGGCGGAGGATGCGGGCGCCGTCGTTCTCCTTCGCCGAGGCGAGGCGAACATGCGAGTCGACCGGGATCACCGGGTGGCCGTTCTTCTGCGAATCGAGCGGCAGCGGTTCGAACTCGTCGTTGCCCCCGAGCGGGGCGCCGCTGTACTTGTGGCGGCCGATCGTCCGCTCCTGGTCCTGCAGCGAGGCCCGGTCCCAGACCTCGAGCAGCATCCGGATCCGGCGCGTGACCATGTAACTGCCGCCGCGCATCCACGCCGGCCCCTCACTGCCGACCCAGACGAAGCGCTCCATCGCGTCGGTGTCCTCCGCCTTGATGTTGGCGGTGCCATCCTTCATCCCCATCAGGTTGCGCGGCGTGTCCTGGCTGCGGCTGGTGGTCGAGGTGCGGCCGAAGCCGAGCTGCGACCAGCGCATCGCCACCGTCCCGCGGCCGATCCGGGCCAGGTTGCGGACCGCGTGGAAGGCGACCTGCGGGTCGTCCGAGCAGGCTTGGACGCAGATGTCGCCGCCGCTTTCGGCCAGGTCCAGCTCGTCCCCCGGCAGCGGCGGCAGCGGCTTCAGCGCCGCCGGGCGCTTGCCGCTCAGCCCCAGGCCCGGCTTCTCGAACAGGCTCGGACCGAAGCCGATGGTGACGGTGAGGCTGGAGGGGAGGAGGCCGACGGTCTCGCCGGTGTCGTCGGGTGGCGCCAGCGGCACGTCGTTGACGTTGCCGACCATCTCGCCCGCGGTCATTTCGGCCGCCGCGACCGTCCACTCGCGCAGCAGCTCGCGCAGCTCGGCGGGGTCTTCGCTGAGGAGGTCGAAGGCGGCGAAGTGGAGCCGGTCCTGGGCCGGGGTCTCGATCCCCGCCTGGTGCTCGCCGTAGAAGGGGACGCTGCCGGTGCCTTCGCTGTCGGCGTCGGCGGTCTCCTGGCCGAGCAGATAGCCGCCCGCGCCGACGATCCCGAGACCGGCGGCGCCGGTGCCGGCAGCGCCGAGAAAGCGGCGACGGGTGATCGGAGCCATCGTGGGAAGCGGCCGGTTGGAGCTTGCCAGCGTTAGGCGGCGGTCTCGGCGGCGCCGATGCGGCGGCCGGCACGAACGCGGTCGCGGCGCGGGCGGACGCGCATCCCCTGCGGCCAGAGCACGTAGGCGGCCATCGGGATCGCGTAGCCGAGGTAGACGATCGCTTCAATCACGGTCGGGCTCGGCTGCAGCCCGAGCATCCCGGTCAGCAGCGAGCCGGTGATCGTGCCCGGCTGGACCAGCCAGCCGAGGTCGATTGCCTGTCCCTGGAGGCCGTTGATCCAACCCGCCTCGTGGGCGGTGTGGGCGGCGGAGGCGAGCAGTCCGGCGGCGACGAAGACGAGGACGATGCCGGTGAAGCGGAAGAAGCGGGTGAGGTTGATGCGGACGCCGCCGCGGTAGAGCCCGAGGCCGATCGCGATCGCGGCGAGAAGGCCGAGGATCGAGCCGGCGCCGGCGGCGGTCGTGTCGCTCGCATCCTGGAAGGCGGCGAGGAGGAAGACCGAGGTCTCGAAGCCCTCGCGAAGGACAGCGAGGAAGGCCATCCCGACCAGGGCCAGGGTCGAGCCGGTCGCCAGCGCCGAGGCGGCGTCGCCTTCGAGCTGGGCTTTGATCCCGCGGGCGTGGCGCCGCATCCAGATGATCATGTAGCTGACCGCGCTGACCGCGATCAAGCCAACGATCGTCTCCAGCCCCTCCTGCTCCTTCTGCGGCAGCTGCTGGCCGACGACTTCGAGCAGGACGGCGACGCCGATGCAGAGCGCCACCGCGATGGCGATCCCGACCCACATCTGCCGCATCGCATCGCGGCGCCCCTCCTTGACCAGGAAGGCGGCGATGATGCCGATGATCAGCGAGGCCTCGACGCCCTCTCGCAGGGTGATGACGAAGGTGGGGATCATGCGGGGTGGTTCTCCATCGTGGTGCCGGGACGGATTAGGTTGCCCTAATTAGGAGCCCCGAAAACCTAGCATGCCGCTAGGGAATCAGTCAGACGGAAGCCACGGCTGTGACCATTGTCCAGTGCCGCGGAGCAAGTCGCCGGCCTCTTCGGGTCCCCAAGTTCCCTGCTCGTACGGATGAACCGGCCCGGGCTCGTCGAGCAGGGGCTGGACCACGCGCCAGGTCTCTTCGATCGCGCTCTGGCGGGTGAAGAGCTGATGCTCGCCGGCGATCGCGTCGCCAAGCAGGCGCTCGTAGGGCTCGGGGTCCTCCCCCGGCACCTTCTCGAACAGCACCTCGAGGTCGGCCGCCTGGAAGGCCTCCTCTCCGGCCTTCTTCGCATACAACCGCGTGCGGGCGCCGGGTTCGGGCTCGATCCGGATCGTCATCTGGTTCGGTTCCGGGGTCTTGCCGTGGCCGATCCCCAGCCGCGGCGGCCGCTTGAAGAAGACCGTCACCTCGGTCGACTTGACCGGCAGGCACTTGCCGGCGCGGACGAAGAAAGGGACGCCGCTCCAGCGCCAGTTGTCAACCTCGAGCTGGACCGCGGCGAAGCTCTCGGTCTTCGAGTCGCTTGCCACGTCCTTGACGTCGAGGAAGCCCTCGTACTGACCGCGCACGTAGCGCTTCGGGTCCGCCGCGCACATCGCCTTGAAGAACTCCAGCTTCTTGTCGCGGACGCTGTCGTGCTCGTTGGCGCTCGGCGGCTCCATGCCGACGATCCCCAGCACCTGCAGGGCGTGGTTCTGGATTACATCGCGCATCGCCCCGACTGCGTCGTAGAAGCGGCCGCGGTCGGCAACGCCGAAGTCCTCGGCGATCGTCATCTGCACGTGGGAGACGTGCTCGCGGTTCCAGACCGGCTCCAGCAGCGAGTTGGCGAAGCGCAGGTAGGTGATGTCCATCACCGGCTCCTTGCCGAGGTAATGGTCGATGCGGAGGATCTGCTCCTCGTGCAGGACCTCGGCCAGTTCGTCGTTGAGCTTGCGGGCCGATTCGAGGTCGTGCCCGAACGGCTTCTCGATCACGACGTGGGCGTTCTCGGCGAGCCCGGCCTTGCCGAGCCCCTGGACGACGGTGGCGAACAGCGAGGGCGGGATCTCCAGGTAGAAGACCGGGCGCTTCGCGTCGCCGAGCGCCTTGCCGACCCGGGCGAAGGTATCGGCGTCCGCGTAGTCGCCCTGGACGTAGGAGAGGCGCTCGGCGAGGCGGTCGAAGACGTCCTCATCAGGGCTGCCGACGGTGTTGCCGATCGCTTCGTGGGCGTGCTCGCGCAGCTTCTCGTCGTCCCAGTCGTCGATCGCGACGCCGACGATCGGGACGTCGAGCTTGCCCGCCGCCTCCATCCGGTAGAGCGCGCGGAAGGTCATTTTCTTCGCCAGGTCACCGCTGATCCCGAAGATCGCCAGCACGTCGGCGGCCTTCTCGGAGCGTTCGGCGGTGGCGTGGCCCATCGGCGGCAGGCTATCGTCCACCCAGCCCTGCAGCGCCACCCAGCGGAGGACTTGAATGGAACTTGGAATCGTCGGCCTCGGACGGATGGGGGCCAACATGGCCCGACGCCTGATGCGCGATGGCCACCAGATCGTCGCCTACGACGTCAACCCCGACGCCGTCTCGCAACTGGAAGGCGAGGGAGCCGACGGCGCCTCCTCGCTGGAGGAGCTGGCTTCGAAGCTGAGCGCCCCGCGCTCGGTCTGGATCATGGTCCCGGCCGGGGAGATCACCGAGCAGATTGTCGACGCCGTCGCCGCGGTCTTGGACTCCGGCGACGCGATCGTCGACGGCGGTAACTCCTACTACCGCGACGACATCCGCCGGGCTGGGAAAGTCGGCGAGCAGGGGATCGACTACGTCGACTGCGGCACCAGCGGCGGCGTCTTCGGGCTCGAGCGCGGCTACTGCCTGATGATCGGCGGCCCGGACAAGGCGGTCGAGCGGCTCGACCCAATCTTCGCCAGCTTGGCGCCGGGGCTGGGGGAGGCGGAGCGGACGCCGGGGCGCAGCGGCGACCCCTCGCCCTCCGAGCAGGGCTACCTCCACTGCGGCCCCAACGGCGCGGGTCACTTCGTGAAGATGGTCCACAACGGGATCGAGTACGGGATCATGGCCGCCTTCGCCGAGGGCCTCAACGTGCTCAAGAACGCCAACGCCGGCAAGGTCCAGCGCGAGGCCGACGCTGAGACGGCGCCGCTCGACCATCCCGAGTACTACCAGTACGACCTCGATCTGCCCGAGGTGGCCGAGGTCTGGCGGCGTGGCAGCGTGATCGGCTCCTGGCTGCTTGACCTGACCGCGGCGGCGCTGCAGGAATCCCCGGACCTCTCCGACTTCGCCGGCCGCGTCTCCGACTCCGGCGAGGGGCGCTGGACGGCGATCGCGGCGATCGACGAGGGGGTGCCGACGCCGGTGCTGACGACGGCGCTGCAGGAGCGCTTCTACTCGCGCGGCCTGGGCGACTTCGGCGACAAAGTGCTCTCGGCGATGCGCAAACAGTTCGGTGGGCACGACGAGAAGGCGAGCTGAGCGGGATGCCGATCGAGCTCGAGGTGGCCGGGGACGAAAAGGCCGCCTCGCGGCGGGCGGCAGAGCTGATCGCCGCTGCCGGAGCTGACGCGGCAGCCGAGCGCGACCGCTTCGGCTTCGCAATGAGCGGCGGCCGCTCCCCGTGGGCGATGCTGGCGATCCTCGGCGAACTAGAGGGGATGCCCTGGGACCGCACCGAGCTCTTCCAGGTCGACGAGCGCGTCGCCGCCCCCGGCGACGAGGCTCGCAACCTGACCCACATGGTGCTCGGCCTCTCGATGGATCACCAAGCGACGCTGCGGCCGATGCCGGTCACCCAGCGCGACCTCGACGCGGCGGCGCGCGAATACGAAGCCTCCCTGCCGGATCGCCTCGACCTCGTCCATCTCGGCCTCGGCCCCGACGGCCATACCGCCAGCCTCGTCCCCAACGACTCCGTCCTTGACGTCAGGGACCGCCGCGTAGCGATCACCGAGACCGCCTACCAGGACCACCGCCGCATGACCCTCACCTACCCCGCCCTCGACGACGCCCGCCGCATCGTCTGGCTCGTCACCGGCCCCGACAAGCCCGAGGCCCTCCGAAAGCTCCTCGACGGCGACGAATCCATCCCCGCCGCCCGCGTCCACAACGACAACGTGATCGTTGTGGCGGACGAGGCAGCAGCTAGGTAGCGTTAGCTAATTCGCTAACATTCTTTTATGTCCGCCGCGGCATTGATTGCCGACGTTCTCGAAAAGAGCGGGCTCAGCCAGGCTGAGCTCGCTCGACGCGCAGGTCTGCCTCGCTCAGTTCTGAATGCCTACCTGAAGGGCCATCGGGAGCCAGGGGCGGATGCCCTTCTGCGTATTGCCGCGGCTGGGGGTTCGAGTCTGGAGGTTGAGCAGCGCAGACCCCCCGTAGATCCCGAGCGGGCCGGCAAGATTCTCAATCAGGTGCTTGGCCTCGCCGAGGCGCTTCCGTACCGCCCCCGGGGGGAGATGGCCTATCCGCCGTTGAAGGACCGACTTGCCGAAGCAGGATCGGCATGAATGCCGAGCTCGTCGAAAAGCTCCTGGCTATCCACGCGGCGCTGAAAGCCAGCTCGCTGCCCCACGCCTTCGGCGGTGCGATCGCCCTTGCTTATTGCGTTCAGGAGCCACGCGGCACCCGCGACCTCGACCTGAACGTCTTTGTCGACGCGGGGAGGGCCGCTGAGGTTCTCGCGGCGATGCCCGAAGGTGTCCGAGTGCAGGACGCCGACATCGAGCAAGCGAAGCGAGATGGGCAGACCCGGCTCTTCTGGGAGGGCGTCCCGGTCGACATCTTTCTCAACAATCTGCCGCTGCACGACGAGGTCGCGAACGGGGTGGTCTGGGTCGACCTGCAAGGGACCCAGATTCCAGTCCTCGACTGCGCCTCCTTGGTCATCTTCAAGTCGTTCTTCTCCCGCACCAGGGACTGGGGTGATATCGAGGAGGTTGCTCTCGCCACCCCCGAGGACGTGGATGCGGCGGTGAAATCGGTCGCCGGGCTGGTGGGAGAGGACGACCCCTCCTACCGCAAACTCGCCGAGATCTCCGCTGCCAATCCACCTTGAGCGTCGAGTTCCTCTCGGTATGCGAGAGGAACTCGACAGGCGCTACGCAGCTGGGTCCAGCGAGACCGCGTGGTTGCCGACGATGCGGCCGTCGGGGTCCCACTTGCGCTTCACCTCGCCGAGGCGGGCGCAGACTTCGGGGGGGAGGATCGCGTCGGCGTCGCAGGGGCGCTCGGCGAAGTTGAAGTAGCCGCCGTCGGCTGACCAGGGTTCCATCGTCTGGTTGAAGGTGTCCAGGTGGCCCTCGATCGCTTGGCCGAGCTCGGGGGTCATCGGCAGCCCGATGCCGAGCATCACCCAGTTGGCCTCGAGGTGGGAGAGGGCGCCGCCGTCGGGATCGGGGCGCCCCAGGGCCCCGCCCATCTGGCGGATCTCGGTCAGTAGCAGGGGGGTGCCCGAGTCGGGGCCGGCGAGGCCGACGAAGGCGTCGATCGCCTCGTCGGGCAGCTCACGCAGGACCTGGTGATGTCCCAGTCCCGGGACCGGCTGCTCGGGGTCCATGTGGATCCGGCAGAGAGCCGGGGCCGGGACCTGGTCGAAGGTGTCCATGATCGGCTCGCCGATCTCCCGAAGCGGCGCGAACGCCGCTTCGCCCGTCTCGCGGTCGCCGATGCAGGCGCCATCGATCGTCAGCAGCGGCGTGCCCCGCAGTGGCTCGGGGACGTCGGGAAGGTCGGGCGGGGTGAGGAAGCGGATGACCGAGGTGATGTCCTCGGAGACGCTCGCCGCCCAGTCGCGGTAGAGGCGGACGGCGTCGGCGCCGACCTCGGCCGGGAAGAGGAGCGCCCCGGCGTAGGCCTCGGCGATCGGTACCAGGTCGAGGTGCAGCGCGACGACGACCGCGTAATCGCCACCGCCCCCGCGCAGCGCCCAGAAGAGGTCGCTCTCGTTCTCCGCGTCGACGGTCCGCCGCTCGCCGTCGGCGCTGACCAGGTCGATCGCCCGCACCCGGTTGCAGGCGAAGCCGTAGTGCCGGCCGAACCAGCTCAGCCCGCCGCCGAGCGTGTAGCCGATGGCACCGACGTCGGGGGACGACCCGGGGAGGAAGGAGAGGCCGCTCTCAGCGGCGGCTTCGGCCAGCTCGACCGAGAGCACTCCCGCCTCGACCCGCGCGGTCTGCGCGTCGGCGTCGATCTCGATCCCGCGCATCCGCTCGGTCTTGACCAGGATCGTCTCATCGAGCGAACGCAGAGCGACGGCGCCGTGCCCGGTGCCCTGGGCGGCGACCCGCAGCCCGTTCTCGGCGGCGAAGCGGACGGTGGCGGCAATGTCATCGCCGCTCTCGACGAAGGCGACGGCCTCGGGACGCTGGTCGGCGGCAAGGTTCCAGGCGGCTCGGGACTGGTCCCAGTCGGCGTCGTTGGGGGTGGCAACTCGGCCGGCGATCGCCAGCCCGCTGAAGTCGGTCATACGGGATCTCCTTTGCGGATCAGGTGAAACTGGTGCGGTCCACGGCGTCTCCCTTTGCCACGAAAACCGCGCTCACCATATCCGGCGGGAAGAGACCGTGTGCGGCCACGCCCGGGTCGGCCTCCAGCCGCGCCGCCAGCGCCGCCGGGTCGTCCAATCCCGGCCCGCGGTAGTCGGCGATCAGCCCACCGTCGGGGCTGCGCGGCGCCTCCCGCAGTGCGACCTCGTCGCCGAGTCGCGCCAGCGTCGAGGGAGCCCCGAAGCCGAACAACTCCAGCGGCACCGGCCCGCGCAGTGAGGTGACCGGCTTGCTCGAGTCGCAGATGACGACGAAGCGCTCGGCCGCCGCGGCGACGATCTTCTCGCGCAGGTGGGCGCCGCCGCCGCCCTTGATCAGCCAGCCGTCCGGCGTCACCTCGTCGGTGCCGTCGATCGCGATGTCGAGGCGCTCCAGGAGATCGAAGTCCTCGACCGGAATCCCCAGCTCACGCGCCTGCTCCTCGGTCGCCACCGAGGTGGCGACGCAGCGGATGTCGGTCAGCCCGCGGCGGGCGATCGCCGGCAGCAGGTGGGCGACCGTCGATCCGGTCCCCAATCCCACCGTCATCCCGCTCTCGACCAGCTCCGCGGCGGCCGCCGCGGCGAGGCGCTTCTCGTCGTCGGGCGAGTTCACGACCGGCACGGTACCTTTCTCCAATGACTTCAACCGCTGCGACCGCAGCCGAAACCCAGGATTACAAGGTCGCCGACATCGGCCTCGCCGATTTCGGCCGCAAGGAGATCTCCCTCGCCGAGGTCGAGATGCCGGGCCTGATGCAGACGCGGGAGGAGTACGGCGACTCGCAGCCGCTGAAGGGCGCGCGGATCACCGGCTCGCTCCATATGACGGTGCAGACCGCGGTCCTGATCGAGACGCTGGTCGCCCTCGGCGCCGAGGTCCGCTGGGCCAGCTGCAACATCTTCTCGACCCAGGACCACGCCGCCGCCGCGATCGCCGCCGCCGGCGTCCCCGTCTACGCCTGGAAGGGCGAGACCCTGGAGGAGTACTGGTGGTGCACCGAGCAGGCGCTGAACTGGCCCGATGGGCAGGGCCCGAACATGATCCTCGACGACGGCGGCGACGCGACGCTGCTCGTCCACAAGGGCGTCGAGTTCGAGAAGGCGGGCACGGTTCCGGACCCCGAGTCGGCCGAATCGGAAGAGTTCAAGATCGTCCTGCAGACGCTGCAGCGCTCGCTCGCGGAGGACCCGCAGCGCTGGACCAAGATCGCCGCCGACATCAAGGGCGTCACCGAGGAGACGACGACCGGCGTCCATCGGCTCTATCAGCTGGCCGAGACCGGCGACCTGCTGTTCCCGGCGATCAACGTCAACGACTCGGTCACCAAGTCGAAGTTCGACAACCTCTACGGCTGCCGCCACTCGCTGGTCGACGGCATCAACCGCGGCACCGACGTGATGATTGGCGGCAAGGTCGCCGTCATCTGCGGCTACGGCGACGTCGGCAAGGGCTGCTCGGATTCGCTGCGCGGCCAGGGCGCGCGGGTGATCGTCACCGAGATCGACCCGATCTGTGCCCTGCAGGCGGCGATGGAGGGCTACGAGGTGCGCACCCTCGACGAAGTCGTCGAGACCGCCGACATCTTCGTCACCGCCACCGGCAACAAGGACATCATCACCGTCGAGCACATGCGGCGGATGAAGCACAACGCGATCGTCGGCAACATCGGCCACTTCGACAACGAGATCGAAATGGCGGCGCTGGAAGAGTCCGACGCGAACCGGGTCAACATCAAGCCGCAGGTCGACGAGTGGACGTTCCCCGACGGCCACGCGATCATCGTCCTCTCCGAAGGGCGACTGCTGAACCTCGGCAACGCGACCGGCCACCCGAGCTTCGTGATGTCGAACTCGTTCACCAACCAGGTGATCGCCCAGATCGACCTCTTTGGCCACCGCGACGACAAATACGGCGGCGAGTCGCAGGTCTACGTGCTGCCCAAGCACCTCGACGAGAAGGTCGCCCGCCTGCACCTCGCCGCGCTCGGCGTCGAGCTGACCGAGCTGACCCCCGAGCAGTCCGCCTACCTCGGCGTCCCGGTCGAGGGTCCCTTCAAGCCGGACCATTACCGCTACTGAGCGTCAGCCGGCCGATTTAATCTCGGCCGATGGAACCTAGGCTCTGGATCTCCTCCAGCGGTGAGGCGCCGCACTCGGTCGCGCTGCGTGCCGAGCGGACCGTGGTCGGGCGCTCGCCCGAGGCGGACGTGGTGCTCGAGGACGAGGCGGTCTCCTGGGACCACCTGGAGATCGAACGAAAAGGGGAGGTGCTGATGGCGACCGACCTCGACAGCCGCAACGGCACCGCGCTGAACGGCGAACCGCTGGACCGGCCGCGGCGCCTGCGCGACGGCGACACCCTGATCGTCGGCGGCTACCGGCTGGAAGTAAAGACGGGCGACGTGACGCCGGTCGGCGCGACCGTAGCCGCCACCGAGCCCTCGGTCGCCCTCAACGAGGAGGAGCGGGCAACCGCCGCCGCTCTCGTCGCCCCCTACCGCAGCGAGGGCGCCTTCGCCGGCCGTCCCGCCACCCGCGCCGAGATCGCCGCCGAGCTCCACGTCTCCGAGCGCACCGCCCAACGCCGCCTCGACGCCCTCGCCGCCAAACTCGACATCCCCGGCGACACCGGCCGCGACCGCCCCCGCCAAATCGCCGCCCGCGTGATCGAACTGGGCCTCGACCGCTCGCGCTAAGAAGGCCGGGCGGCGTTGATCGCCTCGTCCTTGCCTCGGCCCTGGTGAAAGCATCTGTCGGCGGCCATCGGCCAGGTGCTGGCGTGGGCACCGAAATGACCTGAGAACGCGGCGGTGGAGGGCTTTGACCCCGTCTCCTATGCGGGTTACTCTCAGAGGTGCGAGAGCTTTGCTCTCGCATAGAGAGAAAAGAAGCAACCGGGCGAGGAAATGGAGCGCTAAGGCGCAACTTCGTCCAGGTAGTGCCTCAAACCCGCGACTCAGGGGAGGAGGTGAAGCAATTGACGTGGATGACGAATCACAACTACCGGTACCGGAAACGTCCGGGAGAACAAAAGCGTCATTGCGCTCTGCCGAGCTGAGGTGCAAGCAGGAACTGATGCCGAGGTTGGGCATCGAAGAAGTGCTTGATGACGACGAAAACGGCCTCTAAGTAAAGAGCGCTCAGATAACGCAGGACCGCAGTTTGCCTGTTTGTGCCGATTGCTCGGCAGAGCACACAAACAGCGAAAGGCAAGCATGCGGGGTCCCTCTGGTGACCGCAAAATCGAAAGATTTTCCCGCTCGAGGTCGGTTGCGGGCAAAAACGGACGTGGGCGCCGCACCGTCCAAGCTCGCAAAGAAGCCGAGACCCGCAAGGTCGAACTCGAAGCCGAGAAGCTTGCCGGCGAGAATGCCCAACAGCCGCTGCAGGCCAGGCAACTGGAAGCGCAGATTGCCCGGGAAGAAGCCGAGACCCGGGCCACTGAATTCAGCGCCTTCCGAGACAAGGTGTTGCTGATCCTCTTCCTGGTGTTGCTCATCTTCATCCTCACCCTGGCGCTGGTTAACCCGCAGCTGCTGGAGGCGATCGGCCAGGCGCTGCCATGGATCTCGAAGTGAGCGTGGGCACGCCACCCCAAGTGGGAGTTTGCGTTCGCTTGGCTGTCCCTCATCGGTCACTTGAGCACACGATCCTGTGCTCAAGTGACCAACAGTGCGGTTAGCGCATCGTTCGCTCGGGGCGCGGGCGGTGAGACGCGCCCCTTACCGGCAGCGCTTCGTCCCTGACCCGAACCGGGCCATTTGTGGCTCGGTGGGTGGCGTGGGTGTCATTGGTCGGCACGGCTCTGGGGCCGAGCATCGGTGTACGCAATCACCGATCGCTCGGAAAGGAGCATCCGATGTTCAAGAAAAGTCTCATTACCGTCTTCGTCGCCCTCCTCGCACTGGCCATTCCTGCGGGCGCCTCTGCCGCGGGCGGCGCGATCGTCTTCTCCAAGGTCACCGAAGATCACCGCGAATACAAAGAAGGCGAAACGGTCCTGCCGCCGAAAGCGCCCGAAGGCGGGCTGTTCGCGGTCAAAGACCGGCACCTCAACCAGTTGACGGAAAACCCCGCCGACACGGAACCGTCGTTCTCCGCCGACGGGCACACGATCGCCTTCGTCCGCGAAGGGGACGTCTTCGCGATGCGAGCCGACGGCTCCGGCCAGAAACGGCTGACCAGCGGCGCCGAGCTCGATTCACGTCCGCTCGTCTCCCCGAACGGCAAGGTTGTCGTCTTCGAGCGACGCACTGCAGCCAACGCGCCGCGCGATCTCTTCACGGTCAGCGTCAACGGCGGCACTTCGCACGCCATCGGCAGCTCGGTCGCCGACGAGCACGAAGCCTCGTTCTCGCCGGACGGCCGCACGGTCGCCTTCGTCCGCACCAGCGCCGCGGGCGGCGGTTCCAACGACGACATCTACACGGTGCGCCCGTCGGGGGCGAAACTGCGCCGCCTTACCCGCACCGCGAGCCTCGACGAGTACGCGCCCAGCGTGCTGAACGAAACCATCGTCTATAGCCGCGGCGAGAACACCGAAGGCCCCAGCGCCTACGCCGACGTCTACAAGATGGGCACCGACGGCAAGCACGTCAAAAAAGTGATCGCCGGCGCCGGTTCCGCCTACGTCGAGGACGTGACCGCCAACGGCCGCACGATCCTCTTCCGTCGTGACCAGGGCCTCTGGGTGAAGCAGATCGGCGGCAAGGGCCGCAAGCTGTCCGAACTTCCGGACAACGCAAAGGTCAACAGCGTCTTCTCCTCCGACGGCAAACAGGTCGCGACCTTCACCGAAACCCCCGAAGGGGAGCAGTCGCTCTCGCTGATCGACGTCGCCACCGGCCGCAGCAGCTACGCCGAAGTTGTCGGCTACTCCAGCGGCGAAGTCACCACCATCATCGGACCGATAGTCGCCTGGCAGCCGGTGCCCCACCGGTAGCCGTTTCGCAGCAACCGCTGCACCATTCCGTCCCCCATCCGGCTATAACGGCCGGGTGGGGGACTTCTCTATTGGCTCTGAGGTCGCGGGATACCGCATCGAGGAGTTGATTGCGCGCGGCGGCATGGGGGTCGTCTACCGCGCCATCCACCTCGGCCTCGACCGACCGGTGGCGCTGAAGGTGATCGCCCGCGAGCTCGCCGACCGCGACGGCTTCCGCCAGCGCTTCCTGCGCGAGTCGCGCCTCGCCGCCAGCCTCGACCACCCCTCGGTGGTCCCCGTCTACGACTCGCGCGAGGTCGACGGTGAGCTGATCGTGGCGATGCGGCTGGTCAAAGGCGGCGACCTGCGCGGGCTGATCGACCGCGAGGGGCCGCTGACGCCCGACCGCGCCCTCGACCTGCTCGGCCAGGTCGCCGACGCCCTCGACGCCGCCCACGCCGCCGGCATCGTCCACCGCGACGTCAAGCCCCACAACATCCTGGTCGAAGGCGACCGCGCCTACCTCTCCGATTTCGGCCTCGCCAAGGCCTTCGACGAGAGTGGCGCCGCTAGCGGCGCCTCGGTCGTCGGCACCGCCCACTACATGTCGCCGGAGCAGTGGCGCGGCGACTCGATCGGCCCCGCCGCCGACGTCTACTCGCTCGGCTGCGTCTTCTACGAGGCGATCACCGGCATCGCCCCCTTCCAGCGCAGCGAAAGCGACCCCGCGCCGACGATGCCGGTCGGCATGGACGCGGCGATCCGCCGCGCGGTCGCCAAAGACCCCGCCGATCGCTACCGCAGTGCCGGCGAGCTGATCGGTGCCGCCCGCGCCGCCGAGGGCTCCGAGGCCCGCCCGACCGCCGTTCTCTCTCGCGACCGCAGCGAGCGCACCACGGTCCCCAACGCTTCGCAGTCGTTCTTCGGGCGGATGGGAGGGCGCGCCACCGCCTGGATCCTCGGCGGCGTCGCGGTCATCGTCGTCGCGGTCGTCGTGTCGGTCCTCCTCCTGCTGCTGGGGAGCAGCGGCCCGAGCGTCTCGGCGCCGATCGCGGTCGGCCAGCCGCCGCTGCGGATCACCGCCGACGGCCAGGGCGCCTGGGTGACGAGCGAACGGGACGGCACCGTGACCAGGCTCGATCCCGCAACCGGGGACAAGCTCCAGCAGGTCGCCCTGCGGCCCGGTATCTCCGGCATCGCGATCGGCAGCAAATGGCTCTGGGTGACCGACCCGCGCAGGCACGAGCTGTTGCGCCTCGACTCGAAGACGCTGCGCCAGAAGCAGGCGATCCCGATCCCCGGCGCCCCCGGACCGATTGCCCTCAGCGCCAATCCCGGTCGCGTCTGGGTCGCCGACGAAGACGGCAGCGGGATCGCCGTGGTCAACGCGGAAAGCGGCCATCGCATCCGCACCCAACTGCCCCCGCAGGCGGCGCCGCTGCGACTTGCCGTCGGCGCCGGCGGCCTCTGGGTGTCGAGCTCCTCGACCGCGAGCGTGCGCCGGATCGATCTGGGCACGCTCGAACCAGGGGAACCGATCCTGGCGGGACCCCGTCCCGCCGGCATCACCGTCGCCGGCGGCATCGTCTGGGTCACCAATCCCCCCCGGGGAACGGTGACCGGGATCGACCCCTCGCTCCGCGAAGTGCGAGCTCAGGTCCAGGTTGGCAACAAGCCGGGCGGCATCGACGCCGGCACCAGCACGATCTGGGTCGCCAATACCGGCGATGACACCGTCACCAAGATCTCCCTCGACACCAGCGAAGTCGAAGGCGATCCGATCCACGTCGGCCCCGAACCAGGCGCCGTCGCGGTCGGCGGCGAAGCGGTTTGGGTCGCAAATAACGGAGATGGCACCGTCACCCGGATCGAGCCTTAGGCGACCGGTCGCCGGTAGCCCTCGAGGGAGTAGGGGTTGAGGAACTGACGCTGCCAGAAGGCGACCCGCGCGCCTTCAGCTAGTTCGGCAAGGTCGCAGACCTCGTCCCACTGGCCCTCGATCGTCTCGATTTGGTTGTCGATGATCTCCCGCGCCTCCGCTTCTGAGAGGAGGTAGGTCGGGGCGTGCTCGACGCAGCCTGCCACCTGGCTCATCCGCCACCCGTCGCGCCCGATCGCCATGATCTGCGCGGCCTCGCCGCCGCTTCGCAGTTGCGGGCAGATGTCGTAGGCGGGGGTGAGGGTCAGCGCCTCGCCGTCCCAGAAGGCAGCGTGATTGCGAGGGTGGTCGTCGTTGTTGCTGCAGAGGATGTTGAAGACGATTCGCGAGAAGAGCTCGCGCAGGGTGGCGCGAGGCTCGGTGAAGCGAGCGCGGACAAGGTCCGCGAGGTCTGCGTAGCTGCCGTAGCGGGCGCCCGCCTCGTCCAGGCCCAGCATCGTCAGCGCCGAGACCATCGCCCGCCGCTGGCCACTGCCCGGCCGGTCGAAGCGCTCGACCAGGAGCGCGTCGCGGCCATGGGCTTTCGTCAGCCGCACAGGCGCCACCTCGAGCCCCGCCCGCTCCGCCAGCTTCATCGCCAGGAACTCCCCTTTGACCACCGGAAAGGTGTCGGTGGTGGAGCTGAACTTGGCGATCAGTGTCGCTTCGCCATCGCCGAGCAGCGCCTTCGGGCGCGCTCCCCCGACGGAGCTGCCATGCAGCAACGCCTGGTCGAGTTCGGGGGAGAGAGGAATTTCCTTCTCGACGCGCTCTGCGGACTCCGCCAGCTCGTCGAGCGTGGCGTGGTCCATCGCGCAGGGGACGTACTCCGTTGGCGAGGTTTGGAAGTCGAGTGCACCGATCCGGTCCGAGCTCGACTCGATCAGATAGGTGAGGGGACCCAGCTCGGTCGTTTCAGCATCCGCTCGCCCGATCAGACGGTTGAGGATCACCCGCTGTCCCCAGGCGTCGGGTCCAGCATCCGCGATGCAGCCGGCAATATCGCCGACGAGCGGAGAGATCTGTCCCGGTTCGAGCGGGAGCTCGGGCAGGTACAGGGGGATGGCGTTCTCACGCTCCAGATAACTGCGCCCGTAGGTGAAGTTGACGATGGGGCCCACTGGGTCGAGCCGCCCGGCCACCACCGGCTCGGTGGCGCCGGGAAGCCAAACCCAGACGAAGACCCGCTGCGGCTCAGAAGTCATCGTCGACCTCGGCGGGCTTGCGCACCAGGCGCGGCAAGACCGCGAGCCGATCCTCTACCCGGGCCGCCTCTAGGGAGAGCCGAGAGGGGTCTTCGTGGAAGAGCGGCACACCGGTCAGGGTCGCCGCCTCGAAGGCGATTCCGAGCCCGACACCGGGGTCGCCGCGCTCGACCTTGCGCATCGTCGGGATGCTGACCCCGACCCGCTCGGCGAGCTCCTGAAGGGTCCAACGCCGTTCCCGGCGGCCGAGTTGGATGCGCTCGCCGAGGAGACGGGCGGCCTCCGAGGCATGAGGGGAATTGGCGATATTCATTGACATAAAGGAAATTATAGTTGCTGTATTAGATACATACAGAAATTTTTCTTTCTCTTATCTATTCTAGATAGGGATTCCTTCGGAAAGTGGGGGAGGAGCGACCCCCGCCTCTGTCTGTCCCCATGCCCTTTAAGGCTAGGATCGGGAGCCCATGGCGCAAGACATCGATCAGCTCGCAATCAACACGATCCGCACCCTCTCGATGGACGCCGTCCAGAAGGCGAACTCCGGTCACCCGGGGACGCCGATGTCGATGGCGCCGGTCGCCTACGAGCTCTGGCAGAACCACCTGCGGTTCGACCCGGCGAACCCGATCTGGCCCAACCGCGACCGCTTCGTGCTCTCGGCCGGGCACGCCTCGATGCTGCTCTACTCGATGCTCTTCCTCACCGGCGTGAAGAAAGTCGACGCCGACTACAACGTCCTCGACGAGCCCGCCTGCGGCCTCGACGAGATCGAAAACTTCCGCCAGCTGCACTCGCGCACGCCTGGCCACCCCGAGTACCGCTGGACCACCGGCGTCGAGACCACGACCGGGCCGCTCGGGCAGGGCGTCGGCACCTCGGTCGGGATGGCGATGGCCTCGAAATGGTTGGGCGCCACCTACGGCACCGAGCTCTTCAACTTCGACGTCTACGCGCTCGCCGGCGACGGCTGCCTGCAGGAGGGGATCTCCCACGAAGCCGCCTCGCTGGCCGGCCACCTCAAGCTCGACAACCTCTGCTGGATGTTCGACAACAACCACATCTCGATCGACGGCGACACCGCGCTTGCCTTCAGCGACGACGTCCTCAGCCGCTTCGAGGGCTACGGCTGGAACGTGCTGCGGGTCGGCGACGCCAACGACGCCCAACTTCTCGGAAGAGCGTTTGATGAGTTCAAGGCCGAGACCGGCCGCCCGACCCTGATCGTCGTCGACAGCCACATCGGCTGGGGCTCGCCGAACAAGCAGGACACCGAGTCCGCCCACGGTGAACCGCTCGGCGACGAGGAGATCGAACTGACCAAGGAGGCCTACGGCTGGCCCAAGGACGCCAAGTTCCTCGTCCCCGACGGGGTCCGCGAGCGCTTCGACGAGGTGATCGGCAAGCGCGGCGCCGAGCTGCACAGCGCCTGGGTCGACACCTTCCACAGCTACAAGCAGGACAAGCCGAAGAAGGCCGCCGAGTTGGAGATGATGCAGCGCCGCGGCCTGCCGGACGGCTGGGACGTCGACCTGCCGAGCTTCGAAGCCGACGAAGAGAAGGGCCTCGCCACCCGCAAGGCCTCGAACAAGGTCCAGAACGCGATCGCCGAGCGGGTGCCGTGGCTGATCGCCGGCTCCTGCGACCTCACCGACTCGACCTCGGTCCGCCTCAGCGACGCCGACCAGTACGAGCCCGGCAGCTACGAGGGTCGCCAGGTCCACTTCGGGATCCGCGAACACGCCGCCGCCGCGGCCTGCAGCGGGATGTCGCTGGCGAAGTTGCGGCCGCTGTGGTCGACCTACCTCACCTTCTCTGACTACGGCCGCGCCGCGATCCGACTCTCGGCGCTGATGGAGCTGCCGACGATCCACCTCTTCACCCACGACTCGATCGGGCTCGGCGAGGACGGGCCGACCCACCAGCCGATCGAGCAGCTCGCCGCCCTGCGGGCGATGCCGCACCTCGACGTGATCCGTCCCGCCGACGCCAACGAGGTGACCGAGGCGTGGAAGATGGCGCTCGGCCGCACCCACAACCCGGTCGCCCTGGTGATGACCCGGCAGAACGTGCCGGTCTTCGACCGCTCCAAGTACGCCTCGGCCGAGGGTGCCCAGCGCGGCGCTTACGTACTCGCCGACCCCGACGGCGGCGACCCGGAGCTGATCCTGATCGCCACCGGCAGCGAGGTCCAGCTCGCCCTCGGCGCCCACGAGCAGCTGCAGGCAGATGGGATCCGCAGCCGCGTCGTCAGCCTCCCCTGCTGGGAGATCTTCGAGCAGCAGGACCAGACCTACCGCGACGAGGTGCTGCCACCCGGCGTCACCGCCCGCCTGGCGATCGAGGAGGGCTCGCCGCTCGGCTGGGAGAAATGGGTTGGTACCGAGGGCCGGATCATGGGTATGACTACCTTTGGACAGTCGGCGCCGTTCGCGGACGTCGAGGCCGAGTTCGGGTTCACCGTCGACAACGTCGCCAAGGTCGCCCGCGAGGTCGCCGAGCGGGCGACTGCTAAATCCACGACCTGAGGAGGCGGCTGATGAAGCCCACCGAGCGTCTGCACGAACTGGGCCAGAGCCTCTGGCTCGACAACATCACCCGGCCGATGCTGCGCGAGGGGGTCCTGGAGGGCTACATCCGCGACCTCTCGGTCACCGGCCTCACCTCGAACCCGACGATCTTCGACAAGGCGATCTCCGACGGCGACGCTTACGACGAGCAGATCGCCGAGGTGGCGCCGAAGGCGGCCGCCGGCGAGGGGGTCGGCGCCAACGAGAACGAGAAGATCTTCTTCGAGCTGGCGCTCGCCGACCTGCGCGACGCCACCGACCTCTTCGCCGACGTCCACCGCCGCACCGGCGGCGTCGACGGCTTCTGCTCGCTCGAGGTCTCGCCGCTGATCGCCGACGACGCGGGGGCGACGATTGAGGAGGCGAAGGCGCTGCACGCGAAGGGCGAACGGCCGAACCTCTACATCAAGATCCCGGGCACCGAGGCTGGGCGCGAGGCGATCGAGGAGTCGATCTTCGCCGGCATCCCGATCAACGTCACCCTGCTCTTCGACGACAAGCAGTACCTCGGCGCCGCCGACGCCTACATGCGCGGGATCGAACGGCGGATCGAGGCCGGGCTCGATCCGGTGGTGCACTCGGTCGCCTCGATCTTCATGAGCCGCTGGGACGTCGCCGTCGCCAAGGAGGTCCCCGACCAGCTGGTCAACCGGCTCGGGATCGCGATCGGCGCCCGCGCCTACCGCGCCTACAACGAGCTGCTGGAGTCGGACCGGATGCGACGCCTGATGAACGAGGGCGCGCGGCCGCAGCGGCTGCTCTGGGCCAGCACCGGGACCAAGGACCCCGACGCCTCCGACACCCTCTACATCGAGGCCTTCGCCTCGCCCTTCACGGTCAACACGATGCCGGAGCCGACCCTGAAGGCTTTCGCCGACCACGGCGAGGTCAAGGAGCTCCTGCCCAAGGACGGCGGCAACTGCGAGCAGGTCTTGGCCGAGTTCGACGAGGCCGGGATCGACGTCGCCGCCCTGGCTGCTCGCCTCCAGGAGGAGGGCAAAGGGAGCTTCAACAAGTCCTGGGAAGAGATGCTGGAGACGATCGGCTCGAAGAGCGGGGTCGTAGCGGGGTGAGCGCCCTCCGGGCGACGCCCGCCTGGCCCCAGTTGCAGGCCCACTTCGCGCAGATCCGCGACGCGCACCTGCGCGACCTCTTCGCCGCCGACCCCGACCGGGGGGAGCGGCTGCGGGCCGAAGGGGCCGGGCTCTACCTCGACTTCTCGAAGAACCGGGTCACCGACGAGACCCTGATGCTGCTCGGCGCCCTGGCGAAGGAGCGCGGGGTGCAGGAGCGCCGCGAGGCGATGTTCCGCGGCGAGCACATCAACGTCTCCGAGGACCGGGCGGTGCTGCACGTGGCGCTACGGATGCCGCGGGGGCGCTCGCTCGTCGTCGACGGCGTCGACGTGGTCAAAGAGGTGCACGAGACGCTCGACCGGATGGCCGCCTTCTGTGAGCGGGTGCGCTCGGGCGAGTGGCGCGGCCACACCGGCAGGCTGATCCGCAACGTCGTCAACATCGGCATCGGCGGCTCCGACCTCGGCCCGGTGATGGCCTACGAGGCGCTCAAGCACTACAGCAAGCGCGAGATGACCTTCCGCTTCGTCTCCAACGTCGACGGCACCGACTTCGCCGAGAAGACCCGCGACCTCGACCCCGAGGAGACGCTCTTCGTCATCTCCTCGAAGACCTTCACGACGCTGGAGACGATGACCAACGCGCGGACCGCACGCGAGTGGGCGCTTGCCGGGCTCGACGGCGAAGAGGCCGCGGTTGCCAAGCACTTCGTCGCCGTCTCGACCAACGCCGCGGAGGTCGAGAAGTTCGGGATCGATACCGAGAACATGTTCGGCTTCTGGGAGTGGGTGGGGGGCCGCTACTCGATGGACTCGGCGATCGGGCTCTCGACGATGCTGGCGATCGGCCCGGCTCACTTCGAGGAGATGCTCTCCGGCTTCCACGCGATGGACGAGCACTTCCGCACCGCCCCCGACGGCGAAAACCTGCCGCTGCTGATGGGCCTCTTGGCCGTCTGGTACGCCGACTTCTTCGAGGCCGAAACCTGCGCGGTCCTGCCTTACGACCAGTACCTGCACCGCTTCCCGGCCTACCTGCAGCAGCTGACGATGGAGTCGAACGGCAAGCACGTCACCCTTGATGGCGCCCATGTCGACTATGACACCGGCCAGATTTACTGGGGCGAGCCGGGGACCAACGGGCAGCACAGCTTCTACCAGCTGATCCACCAGGGGACGCGGCTGATCCCCTGCGACTTCATCGGCTTCGCTAACTCGCTGAACCCGCTCGGCGACCACCACGACATCCTCATGTCCAACGTCTTCGCCCAGGGCGAAGCGCTCGCCTTCGGCAAAACGCCCGAGCAGGTGCAGGCCGAGGGGACGGCGGAGGAGGTCGTGCCGCACCGGGTGATGGAGGGCAACCGCCCCTCGAACACGATCCTCGCCGAGCGGCTCACCCCGGCGACGCTGGGGAGCCTGGTCGCCCTCTACGAGCACAGCGTCTTCACCCAGGGGGCAATCTGGGGGATCGACTCCTTCGACCAGTGGGGAGTGGAGCTGGGGAAGGTGCTGGCGGTGGCGATCATCCCCGAGCTCGAGTCCGCCGACGAGCCGCAGCTGCGCCACGACAGTTCCACCAACGCGCTGATCCGCCGCTACCGCTCCCAGCGCAAAGCGTGAGCCGATTCACTGTCGGCGCCCGGCCCCGGCGCTAGCCTCCGGCTTATGCCACCGCTCGACCCGCTCCCGCTGGCGGCGTCGGCGTCAAACCTGCTCGCCGCACGCGAGCAGATGGCGTTCACGCTCGGCTTCCACATCGTCCTCTCCTGCCTCGGGGTGGCGCTGCCGGCGACGATCCTCGTCGCCAACTACATCGGCCTGAAGAAGGGCGACGAGGCGGCGATCGAGCTCGCCAAACGCTGGTCGAAAGCGATGGCGGTGACGTTTGCCGTCGGTGCTGTCACCGGCACCGTCCTCAGCTTCGAGTTCGGGCTGCTCTGGCCTCACTTCATGGACCGCTTCGGGGCGGCCTTCGGGGTCGCCTTCGCGATCGAGGGCATCTTCTTCTTCCTCGAGGCGATCTTCCTCGCGATCTACATCTATGGCTGGAAGCGGCTTAGCGGCTGGGCGCACTTCTGGTCGGGGGTGCCGATGTTCGTCACCGGGATCGGCGGCGCCTTCTCGGTCGTCGCCGCCAACGCCTGGATGAACCAGCCGCAGGGGTTCACCCTTAACGCCGCCGGCAAGGTCGTCGACGTCGAACCGCTGAAGGTGCTCTGGAACCCGGCGACCGGTTACGAGGTGCCGCACATGATCCTCGCCGCCTACATGGTCGTCGGCTTCCTTGTCGCCTCGGTCTACGCGGTCGGGATGCTGAAAGGGCGGCGCGACCGCCTGCACCGGCTGGGCCTGCTGATCCCGCTGACGATCGGCCTGATCGCAACCCCGATCCAGCTCTTCGTCGGCGACACCGCCGCCCGCGCGGTCGCCGACCACCAGCCGGCCAAGTTCGCCGGCATGGAGTGCATCCAGGAAACCGGCGGCCACCAGACCGAGTACGTGGGCGGTGTCTGCACCTCCGACGGGGTGAAGGCGGCGATCCCGATTCCCGACCTCGACTCCTTCCTTGTCGGCTTCAGCGCCGACACCAAGGTCACCGGCCTCAACGACATCCCAGCCGACGAACGGCCTCCTGCCAACACGTTTCTTCACCTTTCCTTCGACCTGATGGTCGGCATCGGGACCGCGCTGCTTGGGCTGGGAGCCTGGTTTGCCTGGGTCTGGTGGAAACGGCGCGACATCCCGAAGACGCCCTGGTTCCTGCGCGCCGTCGCGGTCAGCGGCATCGGCGCGATCGTCGCCCTGTGGTGCGGCTGGATCGTCACCGAGGTCGGCCGCCAGCCGTGGATCGTCCAGGGCTACATGCGCACCTCCGAAGCGGTCACCGACGCAAAGGGGATCTGGTTCAGCTTCGGCCTGGTCCTGCTGGTGTACGCGGCGCTGGGGACGACCGCGATCCTCGTCCTGCGCTCGATGTCCCGCCGCTGGCGCGAGGGGGGAGAGAGCGAGGAAACCGGTGCCCCGTACTCGCCTCCTGCGGAGGCAGCCCCGTGAGCAAGGCCGACGCCGCGGCGGCGATCCTTTGGGTCGGGGCGACCTTCTACGCGCTCTTCGGCGGCGCTGATTTCGGCGGCGGCCTCTGGGACCTCATCGCCGGTGGGCCCGAGCGGGGCGAGCGGCCGCGGGCGCTGATCCAGCGTTCGCTGACCCCCGTCTGGGAGGCAAACCACGTTTGGCTGATCTTCGTCCTCGTCGTCCTCTGGACCGCCTTTCCGTCGGCCTTCAGCGCGATCTTCACGACGCTCTACGTGCCGATCGCGCTGGCGGCGCTGGGGATCGTCCTGCGCGGCGCCGGCTTCGCCTTCCGCAAGTCGATCGTCGGCCTGCAGGGGCGGCGGGCGATGGGCGCGACCTTCGCGATCTCCTCGGTCCTGACCCCGTTTTTCATGGGCACGGTGGTCGGCGCGATCGCCTCCGGCGAGGTGCCCGCGGGCGGCAACGGCGACGCTTTTTCGACCTGGCTGCAGCCGCTGCCATTGCTGATCGGGGCGATGTTCGTCGCCAGCGGCGCCTACCTCTCCGCCGTCTTCCTCGTCGGCGACGCGCGGCGGGCCGGCGACGCGGAGATGGAGCGCTACTTCGAACGCCGCGCGCTGGGAGCGGCCGTCGTCGCCGGCGCCTTCGCGGTTGCCGGCCTCTTCGCCCTCCATTCAGAAGCGCGCTACGTCTTCGACCGCCTCACCAGCCAGGGCCTGCCGCTGGTCATCCTCTCGCTCGTCTGCGGCGCGGTCCTGCTCGCAGTCCTCCTGCGCGGCGGCCGCCGTCCCCTGCGCCCACTCGCCGCCGGCGCCGTCGTCGCCGTGATCTGGGGCTGGGGCGTCGCCCAGTTCCCCTACCTGCTGCCGACCAGCCTCCGCATCGACCAAGCCGCCGCCCCCGACCCGACGATGACGATCATCTTCATCGTCTTCGCCATCGCCGCCGTCCTGGTCCTGCCTTCGCTCGGTCTCCTCTACACGCTGGCGCAGAAAGACCTGCTCGAGTCAGAGCACTGACGATCGTCGACCGTCGCGGATAGGCTCTCGCCGCCCGTGGCGATCAAGGCGATTCTCTTCGATATTGACGGCACCCTGCTGCACACCGGAGGCGCCGGCGCGGTCGCCTGGCAGCGCGCCTTCATCGAGCTCTACGAAGTCGAGGCGAACATCACCGAACACACCCATGCCGGGATGACCGATCCGGAAATCGCCGAAATCGTCTTCCGTGAGGTTCTGCACCGGAAGGGCTCGGCCACGGAGCGGGCGGAGGCGATCGGCTGCTACCTGGGTCACCTGGCCGACGCCGTAGCCGAGTCGAAGGGCTACTACGTGATCGAGGGGATCGAAGAGCTCCTGCCCCGCCTCGTCGAAGACGGCATCCTGCTCGGCATCGTCACCGGCAACATCGAGGCGGCTGCCCACATCAAGCTGGCCCGCGGCGACCTCAACCGCTTCTTCACCTTCGGCGGCTACGGCTCCGACGCGCGCGACCGGACCGAGCTGACGAAGAAGGCGCTGGAGCGGGGCGAGGCGGTCTCCGGCCACCCGCTCGACAAAGCGGAGACGATCGCCATCGGCGACACGCCACGAGATGTCCGCGCCGGCCACGGCGCCGGCATCCGCGTCGTTGGCGTCGCCACCGGCTCCTACGCGGTCGACGAACTGACCGACGCCGGCGCCGACTGGTCGCTGGAGAACGTGAAGGACGGATTCCCGGCTTGAGGCTTAGGCCTTCGAGCAGCGCGCCTGGTAGATGTTGAGGAAGCCGCTCTCGAAGCCGTTCCTCGCCATCCGCAGGTAGAGGCGCCAGACGCGGATCCGTTCGGGGCCGGCGAGGCGGGTCGCCTCGGCGAGGTTGTCGTCGAGGTTCCCGGCCCAGTGGCGCAGGGTCTCCGCGTAGTCGGGGCCGAAGTCCTCGACGTGGTGGATGACGAAGCCGGCCCGTTCCAGCGCCAGCAGGTTGCGCGAGAGGTGCAGGGGCGCCGCGTCGGGGAAGACGTAGCGCTCGGAGAAGTCGCCGGCCTCGGGGTCGGTGTGGCGGAGGCGGGTGATGCCGTGGTTGAGCAGGCGCCCGCCGGGCTCCAGCAGCTGCGCGAGGGTCTCGGCGTAGAGGTCGATGTTTGCCGAGCCGACGTGCTCGACCATGCCGATGCTGGCGATCGCGTCGAACTTCTCTCCCAGCGAGGGGAGGTCCCGGTAGTCCATGACGCGGACGTCGACCCGGTCGGCGACGCCGGCTTCCTCGGCCCGCTGCCGCGCCTTTTCGGCCTGCGGCGGCGAGAGGGTGATGCCAACTACGTTCGCCCCGTACTTCGTCGCCGCCCAGAGCGGGAAGCCACCCCAGCCGCAGCCGACGTCGAGGATGCGCTCGCCCTCCTTGATATCGAGCTTGCGCGCGACCGTGTCGAGCTTCTCCTCCTGCGCTTCCTCCAGCGTCTTCTTCTCGCCGCCGCGCCAGATCGCGCAGCTGTAGACCATCGTCGGCCCGAGGAAGAGCTCGAAGAACTCGTTGGAGACGTCGTAGTGGTGGCGGACGGCGCGGGCGTCGCGCTCTTTGCTGTGGCGTTTCCCGCTGGGGCGCAGCTCGGACGCCGGCCGCGGCGGCGGCAGCGTCAACCCCATCGCGCGGACCGCGCCAAGCATCAGCGCCTTCTTGTCGGCGCCGTCGAGCGAGGGCGGCTGCCAGCCGTCGAGGACCCGGATCACGGCGTCGATGTCGTCGACCTCGATCCCACCGCTGACGTAGGCGCGGCCGAGACCGAGCTGCCCCGGCGCCCGCAGCGCGTGCGCCAGCGCCTTCGGCGAGCGGACGCTGAAGACGGGCCCATCCGCGGAGGTGGAGGCGACCCGGGAGCCGTCCCAGAACTCGATCGTGAATGGGCGCTCGGGGAGGCGGGTTTCGATCTCCCGGCGCAGTGGCGCAGTGTTTGCGAACGGCATCGGCGGGGGACCCTACCGATTCGGCTCAAAGCCTTTTGGGCTGCAGCAGAGGAAGCCTTCAGCCTCGACCCCTATGATCGGCCGCCATGACGACCGTCGGACCACTCCCATCAGATATCCAGCCCGTCGAGAACGAGACCCGGGACCGGATCATCACCGGCCTGGTGACGCTGGTCCCCTTCATCGCCCTCGGCCTCGCCGCCTGGCAGGTGTGGGGTAGCGCTCTGCACTGGAGCGACGTCTTCCTTTTCGTCGGCATGTACCTCTTCACCGGGCTCGGCATCACCGTCGGCTTCCACCGCCACCTCACCCACCGCTCCTTCAAGGCGAAGCCATGGCTGCACGGCCTGCTCGCCATCCTCGGCTCGGCGGCGATCGAGGGGCCGGTCATCTCCTGGGTCGCCGACCACCGCAAGCACCACGCCTTCTCTGACGAAGAGGGCGACCCGCATAGTCCCCACGTCGACCACGGCGGCGGCTGGAAGGGTGCGATGCAGGGTCTCTTCCACGCTCACATGGGCTGGCTCTTCATTCACACCCAGCGTGGCAACAAGGAACGCTTCGCGCCGGACCTGATCAAAGACCCGACGATCAGCTGGGTCGACCGCACCTTCATCTACTGGGCGATCCTCGGGCTCCTGCTCCCCTTCGCCCTCGGCTGGATCATCGGCGGCACCGTCTTCGCCGGGCTGACCGGCCTTCTCTGGGGCGGCCTGGTCCGAGTCTTCGTCCTGCACCACTTCACCTACAGCATCAACTCGCTCTGCCACACCTTCGGGCGGCGCGAGTTCGAGACCACCGACGAGTCGCGCAACCTGGCGCTGATCGCGATCCCGACCCTGGGCGAGGCCTACCACAACAGCCACCACGCCTTTCCGACCTCTGCCACGCACGGTTTGCGCTGGTGGCAGCTCGACATCTCGTCTCTCGTGATCAACGGCCTCGAGAAGGCCGGGCTGGTCTGGGACGTGGTCCGGGTTAGCCCGGACCGGATGGCTGCGAAGGCCGCCGGTTAGCTACGGCGCTTCTTTGGCTTCGTACCAGTCGATCCAGCCATTGCACGCCTGGGCTAGCGGCACTATCCGGTGCGGCTTGGTCGGGACCGCGACCAGCTCGCCGACGTAGGCCTCGCCGTCGTAGCCGCTGAGATTCTGCAGCCAGCTGGCATCTGGGGCGGTGAGGGTGAAGCGGGTGCTGCCGCCCTTGCTCTCGTAGCGGCCGGCGGGCCAGAACTGGCCGCTGTTGCCGAGGCTGATCGTGTTCGGCCGCTGCCCGTCGAGGGCGGCCTTCAGCGTTTCGCTGAAGCCGGGGGCCGAGAGCGTCAGGTCGAAGGGGGAGAAGTACTGGAGCGAGAGATTCCAGCTGCCGGCCGGTAGCCGCAGCGACTGCGAGGTCTCGGCGCCGGTGCCGAGGATGCTGCCCCCTTCCCAGTCGCCTTTCTGGCCGATCACCGCGTCGGGAAAGAGCCCGGCGCGGCCGGGGTTGGCGAGGAGGGTGCGGACCTCGGGGGCGGCGCACCCGGCGTAGGCGCCCGCCTCGGTTCCCTCGAGCAGGACGTGCCGGTTCTCAGGCGTCGTGCCGGTCTGCTTCCAGAGCACGTAGGAGGGGGTGGAGGCGACGCGCTTGAAGTTCGGCGGCGCCTGGCTGTTCCAGGCGGCGCGGCTGGTGATCACGTAGGGGAAGCGATCGAGGGTTCCGCGCGAGAAGGAGTCGAAGTCGATCGGGCTGTAGGCGTCACCGGTGTCGAACGGCTTCTCCGGGTTGGGCGAGACTTCGGGGTCGGGGAACTCGACCAGCGGCACGTGCGTGTCCGCCCCGAGCAGCTCATAGGCGGCGTAGCGGTCCTGTCCCGCGTAGAGAACCGGCTGGCCGTGGACGATCGGCAGGAACGCTTGTAGCTCCGAGCCGTGCCCGGGCGGGCCCACCGGGGCGTCCCGAAGGACGAGGAAGCTGGAGTACACGGCCCCGCCGATGAAAACGACTGCCAGAACTGCCCAGCCGGCTCGCAGCAAGGGGGACGCCGGGGGAGGGGTCTCGGCGGACAAAAGCGGGGAGTGTCCGGCGAGACCCCTCCCCCGGCTCCCGATGCGCGGGAACTCCTCCAGAAGGGGGCGGATGGCGACGAGCATCGCCAGGGGGGCCATGATCATCAGGGCCTTGGCTTGCGCGTAGTCGCCGCTGGTGGGGAGCGAGGCGAGGTAGAGGAGGGCGCCGGCGCCTAGGGCGATCGGGATCGTCAGTTCACGTCGGTTGGTCCACCAGGCGACGCCAACGAGTAGGGCGAGGACGGCGATCGTTCCGGCTAGGCCGGGCAGGTTGGGGCCGCCGGCGGCATCGAGGCGGTAGTTGGCGGCGGGCCAGATGCCCAGGGCCTCGATTGGGGAGACCGGGCCATAGGTGTTGCTGCCCGCGACTTTGTTGAAGCTGCTGGCGAAGCCGAAGGGGCCGACGATGGTGACCAGGATGGCGATTCCTGCGAGGACGAGGATCGTGATTAGGGTCACCGGCCGCAGGAGGAAGCGCAGTAGCGAGCGCGGGCGCAGCGCCGCCCGCACCGCCGGCAGGGTCAGGCTCCAGAGCGCCAGCGTCACTGCCGGCCAGGCGACCCCCGCGAAGCTGTAGGAGAAGAAGATGCCGCCGGCGAGCGCCAGCGGCGGCAGGGCGAAGAGCAGGCGGTCGCGCCAGCGGGTCGGCAACTCCTCGAATTGGGTCAGCCAGATCGCGAAGGCGAGGAAGAGCAGGGCCTCGGCGGTCTCCTTGAAGGCTGCCTGGGCGTAGTAGGAGGCGGCGAGGTAGGGGAGGGCGACCATTGCCGCGGCGATGGTCCGCCGCCCTGGGCTCAGCGTCCGCAGCGCGCCGAGCGCGGTCAGCCCCGTCATCACCCCGATCGCGATGATCTCGCCGAGGAACGCCTGCCCGAGGTTGATGCCCGGCACCACCGCCGTCGCCACCGCCAACCCATGCGGCCCGAGCGGGTAGCCGGGATCGGGCGCCGGCCCGAAGCCGCTGCGCAGCCACTCGGCCCAGGCCAGGTGCAGCCCGAGGTCGTTGTTGAAGCCGACGCCTAGCAGGCCCCAGCGTCCGCTCACCGCAAACGGGATCGCCAACACGATCAGGACGACGATCGCCACGGGAAGTCCTTCGCTCCAGGGCCGCCGGGGGAGGGGTCTCGGCGGACAACTGCGGGGAGGGTCCGGCGAGACCCCTCCCCCGGCGGCCCCCGTACGGTTGCCACGGCGCCAGATGACAATGCCTGCGATGGCGATCAGTGCGGTCAGGGCCAGGGTCGAAGAGGTTCCATGACCCGGGGCGCGGGCGAAGAGGCCGGTCGCGGTCAGCACCGCGCCGAACCCCACCGCGGGCTCCAACCACGACCACTCGTCCCGCCCCGCCAGCGAGAGGATGGCCCGGCCGACCAGCAGCGAGACGGCGCAGATCAGCGCCGCCGAGGCATAGGTCCCGATCATCAGGCGCCAGAACTTATGGCAGCGGGCGCTTTCAGTACTTCTCGGCGGCCCGTTCGAGCGTCTCGCGCAGGTTCTCGCCCCGCAGCGGATGCTCGTGCCCGGGGGCGACCACCTTCGGTTCCAACGCCGCCAGCTTCCGCACTGACTCCTTCGCCTTCTGGTGATCCCAGGCCCAGGCGGGGTGGGGGACGCTCGCCTCTCCTTCCGGCAGCGGTTTCAGCCGCGCCGAGTCGACCAGGTAGACGACGTCGCTGACCAGCGCGACCCGGTCGCTCTCGCGCCAGAGCCCGATCAGCCCCGGCGCGTGTCCCGGGAAGTGGATGACCTTGAAGCCCGCCACCTCGTCGCCTTCGATCACGGTGTCGGCGATCTTCACCGCGCCGCCGTCCCAGCGCCGCAGCAGGAAGGGGTAGATCCAGCGCACCCACGCCACCGGCAGTTGCGAGAGGTCCATGTAGGGCGTGATCGCGGCGTCGCTTTCGGCGTCGGCCCGATCATCGGGATGGCAGAGGACCGGCGCGTCCAGGTAGGGCGCGGTCCCCCGGTGGTCGGCGTGGGCGTGGCCGAGGACCACCCGCTTCAGTCCGCCGAGCTCCTCCGCGGCCGCCCGCGCCTTCTTGCGCATTGCCTTGGTGCCGGCGTCGAACTGGACGACCCCGTCGCCGTCCTCGATGAAGTAGATGTTCATCGCCCCGCGGAAGTCCCCGCGCAGCAGCCAGACCCCGTCCGCGACTTTCTCCAGCGCCATCGTGCTCCACCATAACGCGGCCTCGGTGATTCTCCGATCTCTAGGGTTGCCGCGTGCCCTTCGTCTGGAAAGCCTCGATCGCAATCCTTGTCGTCTGTCTCGCGGCGGCGATGGCGATCGGGATCGTTCGCCTGGTCGAAACGCCGAACGAAATCCTCGGCGACGGCTTCCGCGGTCTACCGGCCAAGCAGCAGGAATCGTCTGCGAAGCAGCGTTAGACTCGGGCGCGTTCAGCGAGCGAAGGAGGCGGCGTGTTCAAACGCATCGTGGTTGGGACCGATGGATCCGAAACTGCCGCCGAGGCGGTGCGCCAGGCGACCGAGCTGGCCAGGCTGACCGGGGGGACCCTCAGCATCGTCAGTGCTTACCAGCCGGCTTCGGGCCGACGAGTGCAGGCCGAGCAGGCCGGGGCACCCGCCGACGTCCAGTACGAGATCGGTCCCCGCGAGGACGTCAACCTGATCCTTGACGTCGCCGCGGCCGAGGCGAAAAAACAGGGAATCGAAGTGCAAACTCACCCGGTGGAGGCCGACCCCGCCGACGCGATCCTCAACGTCGCCGAAGAGACCAACGCCGACCTGATCGTGGTCGGCAACAAGGGCATGACCGGCACCCGTCGCTACCTGCTCGGCAGCGTGCCGAACAACGTCTCGCACCACGCTCCCTGCAGCGTCATCATCGTCCGCACGACCTGACGCTCAGCGCGGCTCCGTCGCCTTGCCGACGTCGATCAGGCCGGCGCCTTGTTCGGTCGGCGGCAGCCCGAGGTCGCGAGCGGTGTGGCGCAGGCGCCGCAGGAGGACGTCGACGCGGCCGCGCGGGGTCAGGCCCGGCTTGATCGCCTTGCTGGCGAGGACCAGGGCGGCAGCGCCGGAGACGTGGGCGGCGGCCATCGAGGTGCCGACGTAGGTGGCCGGGATCGCGAAGGTCTTGGTGCTGCCGGGGCGCAGGGTCACCTGGTAGATCGGCCGCGCCGAGACCGAGGGGCAGCCGCCTTTGGGAATCCCGCCACCCGGGGCGACGAGTTCGACCGCCTTGCCGGCGAGGGAGTAGCCGCCGAGGCATGCCCCCTCGGTGGTGCCGCCGACGCCGATCACCCGCGGCCCCGTCGCCGGCTCCGAGACGCATCCCTCGGAGCCGAGGTTGCCGGCGGAGGCGACCGTAACGATGCCCGCGTCGTAGGCTTCGCGCAGCGCTTCGTCCACTACGGGCACACGCTTGTTGCAGGCGAAGTTGAAACTCATGTTGATCACCTGCGCGTGGTTGGCGATCGCGAAGCGGATCCCCTTGGCGATCGTGACGGCGTTGCCCCGGCCCTCGCGGTCGAGTACCCGTACCGGCATCAGCTTCGCCCGGTAGGCAAGCCCAGTCAGCCCGATCCCGTTGTCGGTCTTCTCGGCGATCGTGCCGGAAACGTGGGTGCCGTGCCCGTTTTCGTCGAGCGGCAAGCGGTCGTGGCTGACGAAGTCGTAGCCGGGGACAAACTGCCCGGCGGCGAAGTCGGGGCTGCGCCGGAACCTGCTCCCGAACGAGCGGTAGGCGACACCGGTATCGAGCACGGCGACCACGACCCCGTCGCCCCCGGGTCGGCCGGCTTCGATCAGGTGGCGCCAGGCGGTCACGGCGTCGATCCCCCCGGGCGAGATCGGCAGCGCCGTCTCGGAAGAGGCTTCGGGGGAAAGGAAGTTCCACTGCTTGTAGGCCCAGCTGCCGGTTTCGCTGGTTTCCGCGGCTTCGTTCAGCGTGCCGGGATCGTTGGGATCAAACGGTTCGCTGGAGGTAGCCGAGGCGGTGGCGACGTAGTTGGGCTCGGCGTAGACGACCCGCCGGTTCTGCCGCAAAGCCGCCGCCGTGCGGCGCACCCCCGTGCCCGGGGCGAGCGCGAGCGCATGGCCGAGTCGCTGCCCTTCGAACTTGACCACCAGCTGGCGCGGCGCGAACCCGTGCGCCATGCCCACGGCGGTTTGTCCCTGGGCGGGAGGCACGGCCATGCCAAGGCTGAGGATGGCCGCCAGCGGCAGGAGGGTTCGCAGAAGTCGTCTCATCGGCCCTTCGAAAACACCGCGCTGCCGCGGAAGTTGTCGGCGGACATACTCCCTGATCGTGAACGCGGGCAACTCCCCTGCCACGGACGTTGCAGCCCATGGGCCGGGGATGGGGATCGCGATCGAGGAGGCGCGCAGGGCCGAGGGCCACGGCGACGTGCCGATCGGCGCCGCGATCTTCCGCGAGGGCGAGCTGCTGGCGCGGGCCGGTAACGAGCGCGAGCTGCGCCGCGACCCGACCGCCCACGCCGAGCTGCTGGCGATCCGAGCCGCCGCCGAGGCGCTCGGTGGCTGGCGCCTGCCGGGCACGACGCTCTACGTCACCCTCGAGCCTTGCGCGATGTGCGCGGGCGCGATCGTCCTCGCCCGCATCCCCACCGTCGTCTTCGCCACCCCGGACCCGAAGGCCGGCGCCGCCGGCAGCGTCCTCGACGTCCTCGCCCAGCCGGCGCTCAACCACCGCCCGCAGGTAATCGCGGGGGTGCGCGAAGAGGAGTGCGCGGCCCTGCTGCGCAACTTCTTCGCCAGTCGCCGCAGCAAGAGCGCCGATACCCTGTGAGGGCACCTGGAGAGGTGTCCGAGTGGCTTAAGGAGCGCGATTGGAAATCGCGTGGGCGGGGTTAACCCGCCTCGTGGGTTCGAATCCCACCCTCTCCGTTCCGAGGCAATCTCACGTTTTAGCTCCGGGGCTCGTTTTGTATTCATGGAGCGCGAGGAGGTCCGGTTCAAGTCGCATGGGGACCGTTGCGCGGCGTGGCTCTATCCCAGCCGGTCTGGGACGATGTCGCCGGCGATCGTCATGGCCCATGGCCTGACGGGCACCCGCCGCGACCGTCTGGGCGCGTTTGCCGAACGGTTCGCGCAGGCGGGGATCACCGCGCTCGTGTTCGACCACCGGGGGTTTGGCGACAGCGGGGGAACGCCGGACCTATTCGAGCCTCGGCGCCAGCTCGAGGACTGGGCCGCGGCGATCGACCATTCCCGCAGCCTCGATGGCATCGACCCGACGCGAATCGCGACGTTCGGCTCCTCGATGGGCGGCGGCAACGCCCTCGCAGCCGCAGCCACAGATCCAAAGGTGGCGGCGGCGGTCAGTCAGGTGCCGTTCCTGACGATGATGCAGGCGTATCGGTCGCCGCTCCGCGTCCAGGCTTCAACCACGTTCGGCATGCTCGCCGCCTCCATTGCCCCTGGCTGGTCTGCGTCGGCGAGGCCGACCGGGTGGCGGCGCCTGGCATCGCGATCCGGGCTGCCCGCCGGGCGCCGCTCGGGGAGTTGCGGACCTATCCCGGTGTCGACCACTTCGATATCTACGACGGTCCCGAGCACGAGGCCGTTGTCGCCGACGAGATCCAGTTCCTACAGCGACACCTTCAGGTCTGAAGCCGGTCGTTACGGGTCATTTCTAAGGAACATCCCGAGTACTTGAGGAGAACTCTATACTCAGAAATGTAATGGAGTGTCTGAGTCGCCTCCGTTGCGTTTAGAGAGGGCCGGCATTTCTTGGCCGATGATGCCGGTCCTCTCCTCTCCGTAGTGCTCGCCTATCAGCGAACCTCGGTGTTAGACAAGAGTACCGATCTAATCGATTTATGCTTGCCGCAGGGCAGGGATCGAGGGCCGCAGTGGTACCGGCTCTGGCTCCCGGTAGTCCTCGAGAGAGACGACGATTGCCTCCTCGCCGGCCACGGGGGTCGCGGGCCGGTGGCCACGTAGCCGCTCGTGGGTGCAGACGACGTAGCACCACTCCATCAGCCGTAGGCGTGCGTCGGGGTCGATCTCGCGGATCGTGGCGCCGACCAGGAACTTCCCTTCGGTCTCGCGACAGGTCCGCACTTCGACCTTCGCCGCGACCTCGTGCAGCTCCCCGCGCGCGTCGGCGAGCCGCAGCAGCACCGCCGGTTCGCTGCCAAGCTCCAGTGGCGCCTCGGCGACCAGGCCGACTCCCGCGGCTGAGGCGTCGACGAGGCGCGCGGGCGTATGGGCGTCGGGGGTGTAGAGATGGGCCTCGGCGTCGCCCTCAAAGCGGTAGACGAGCCGGCGCTGGCGCCGCCGCGTGACCGCCATGCTCGTAGCCACCAGGCGCCGCAGCTCGTAGAGGCCGAGCAGCGGCACCACCACCGCGGCGATGCCAGGGAGGTCGGGCAGGGGGCCGACGCCGACGAGGTCGAGCAGCCGCATCGCCGTCCCCGCCGCCAGCAGCACCGTGCAGAAGATCACCAGGTGCAGCTTGCGCAGCGAATCGAGGCCACCGCCGTCGCGGCCCTGCTTCGGCGTCACCTTGAACTTGGTCTTACCCGGCCGGACGACGCAGCGCAGGGCGCGGGTGTAGATCTCCATCGTCAGCAGCTCGTAGTGGGCGCTCTCGGGGATCCGCATGTAGCCGCGCGCCAGCGCTGCCCCGGCGCCGAAGTTGAGCGCTACATAGGGCACCCAGAGCGCCGCCAGTGCGGCGACGCTGATCTTCATCGGCAGCTCGCCGGTCCAGAGCACGATTCCCAGCGTCAGCAGGAGCAGCAGCCGCATCGGCGGCGCCAGGTAGGCGAACAGGCTAGCGAGGAAGGAAAGGCGCTGCCTCGGGTTCATCGTTTTCGCCCGCAGCGGCGACTCCGGCAGAGTGAAGACGGCAAGGTTGCCGCGCGCCCAGCGGTCGCGCTGCAGCAGGTAGCCGTCGAGGTCGTGCGGCGCCAGCCCCTGGACCAGGACCTCGTCGTGGTAGCGGCTGCGCCAACCGTGCCGCAGCAGCCGGATCGTCGTGTGGAAGTCCTCGGCGATCGTCTCCGTTGCGACGCCGCCGATCTCGAGCAGAGCGTGGCGGTTGATCAGCGCCGCCGATCCGCACCAGTAGGCGGCGCCATGGCGGTCCTTGCCTGGGCAGACGACGCGGTAGAAGAGCGACTGCTCGTGGCGGCCGACGACGTAGTGCTGGACCGAGTCGTGGTTGAAGAAGTCGTGCGGCGTCTGCACGATCGCCATCCGCTCGTCGTCGAAGTAGCCAACGAGCGCGTCGAGGGCGTCGGGCATCGGCACATGGTCGGCGTCGAGAACGAAGACGAGGTCGCCGTCGGTCCGCGGCAGCGCTGCGTTGAGGTTGCCCGCCTTGGCGTGGGAGTTGTCGGCCCGGGTCAGGTACTCGGCTCCGGCCAGCTCGGCGATCTCCTTCATCTCGTCTCGCCGGCCGTCGTCGAGCAGGTAGGTCGTGTGGGGATAGGTGAGGGCGCGGCAGCCGGCCAGCGTCGCCATTACCACCTCCACTGGCTCGTCGTAGGTGCAGACGTAGACGTCGACCTTGCGCCCCAGGGTCGTCGGGGGGCGCTGGGCCGTCGGGCGGGACCAGGAGAACCAGGTGAGGATCGCCAGCGCGTAGAGGCCGTAGACCTCGGTGGCGAGAAGCATCGCGAACACCACCGGGCTGGCGCCTTCGCCGCTCCAGCCGACGCGCCAGGTCAGGTAGCCGAGGCCCCAGACAAGCGCCAGCAGCGCCAACGCCCGCAACAGGCGAGGATGGCGGTCGAAGAACTGACCCAGCTTCGTCTGCTCGTTGCCTGCGGCCACATCACTTTGTCGACAATTCCAGGGCGATCTTTAGGTCCGGGCGAGCCACCGCCAGCCGCCGAGGCGTTCGCGCCCCCTAGAATCACCCGTCCCCGCGGATTACCTGGAGGGGTGCCGGAGCGGTTGAACGGGGCGGTCTCGAAAACCGTTGGCGTCCTTTGGGCGCTCGTGGGTTCGAATCCCACCCCCTCCGTCGAATACTCGTTCCCTGCGTCTTTGTCAGCCTCATATGAGTGGCATCCTGGCCGCAAATGTTTGGCCTGTCGAAGAGCCGGGAATATGCCTCCTTTCGGCCTCGGCTCAATACGTGCCTAAACTGGACTGGCTGGCCAGCAGGTCAAGCGCTTTACGGAAGTTTTAGCTACACCGGCGTTTGTTTAAGACAGGTTGCGCGGGTATAAAAAAGCTGTACTTCCTGTCCAATTTTAGTAATCTGGAGTTAGTTGACCGCGAACGCCTCTGCAGCCGCCTCATGACCCTCGTAAGGAAGAACCACGAAGTACATCAGCGAGGGAAGAAGGGATTCAAGTTGGTCGTACTCTTGCTTGCAAAGACGCGAATAGAGCAGCGATTCGACTCCGCCGACGATTCCGGAGGCGGTCACGGGAGTCTGCGGCGGCGGCTCGGGAAGAAGCTCTTGGGCCTGTTTGTCGAGGCACCGCGCGAACTCGTCCAGAAGTTCGACACGCCGCCTAACCGCAGTAGCGCTGGCAGCACGCGCCTCGACCACCATCATCCGCGCGGTGTCGGGCTCGCGGACGGCGAACTTCAGCACCGCATCGAGGCCGAGGCGGACCCTGTCGCGCCAAGTGTTGCCCCCTTTGCGCACCGCCACCTCAACTTTCTTGCTCAGGCGCTTGGCGCTGGTGTCGAATGCAGCGAGGAAGCAGTCTTCTTTGTTGGAGAAGTGTTCGTAGAAGGTGGGACGGGAAACGCCGGCGCGATCGATCACGTCTTGGACGTTGGTTTCCAGGTACCCGAGTTCCGCGGCGGCGTTGAGCATCGCCACGATCAGCCGCTCGCGCTGGATCGCCTTGATCAGGTCAGGGGGGAGCTTGCGGACTCCCGAGGGGAATTTGCCGCTGCTGCTGGCCAGCAGCTCGAGGGCAGCCTCGACCTGCTCGGGGGGCCAGTCATCACCGATCGCCGCAAGGAGGGTGTCTGGGCTCAGCTGAATTCGATCAAAGGGCACCGAGAAACTCACAAGTTTGCATTAAAAACAACAAAAGTTTTCTCACGGTACCAGAATAAAGAGGGATTGCGCAGGCCATTGCGGACCGCCGTTGTTCCTGGACCTGACCTCGCAAAGACGGCGGGAGGATCCCGATGACGTCAATGCGCCCGGAGCTGCCAAGGGAGTTCGTTGCCGGCCATAAGCGGCGGCGGATGATGGATGCCGTGGCGGAATTAACTGCCGAACAGGGCTATGAGGCGACGAAGATCGCCGACATCGTCCGGCGAGCGGCCGTTGCCCGCAAGACGCTCTACGACAACTTCGACGGCAAGGAGGATCTCTTCCTCTCCGCCGTCGACACCACCTTGAACGAGATGAGGGTGGTGGTCGAAGAAGCCTGTGAAAGGAACAGCTCGTTCGAGGGCCAGATCGTCGCCGGCCTCGAGGCCCTTCTCGACTTCATTGCCGAGCACCCGGCCGCTTCTCGCATGTGCATGGTCGAGGCGATCTCGGCGACGCCGAGCTCGGCCCGTCTCTACGACGTCGGCATGCGCGGCTTTGTCGAGTTGATCAGCAAGAGCGCCCCTGCAGAGGCGGATCTGCCGGAGACGATCGAGGAATCGCTTGCCGGGGGAGTCGCCTGGATCCTTCAGCAGCAGATCCGGCGAGGCGAGGCCGAGAGCGCCGCTGAGCTGCTGCCGGAACTCTCCCAATTCGTGCTTTCACCGTACCTCGGTGTAGGGGAAGTGGGCGGAGCCGCGAGGCGAAAGTAACAGTACGGTGGCAGACTCCATTGGGGAATGGAGAGGCTACCTCGGGGACGGCACGGGCTTTCGCCTGAGTTTGTCGCGCGAAATCAGCGCGGACGGCTGATCGCCGGCCTCACCCAGGTTCTCTACGAGGTGGGGTATCAAAAAACCACCGTCTCACTGATCGGGCAGCAGGCGTCGGTCTCCAAGAGCGACTTCTACAAGCATTTCGAGAGCAAGGACGACTGCTTCATCGCTGCCTACGACACAGCGATCGAACGCATCCGGGAGCAGGTCTCCGCGGCCTGCGAGGAGTCCGCAGGCGAGGAGTGGTCGAGGCGGGTCCGTAATGCGATCGACGCCCTCCTGAAGCTGTTCACGGCAGAGCCCGCGCTGGCGAGCCTCGCCCTGGTCGAGGGCCTGCGCGCAGGCCGCGGGGTCTACGACCGCTACCAGGCGGCTCTGGAAACCTTTGTCCACTACCTCCGCACGGAAGCCCCCGCGGGCCCGAGCGGCATCGAAGTGCCGGAAGCCACCGACGAAGCGGTCGTCGGTGGGGTCGCTTCGATGCTCGGGCGGCGCATTCTCGCGAGGGAAGCGGAGCAACTCCCCCAGCTATTTCCGGAGATTCTCGAGTTTGTCCTGGCTGCCTACCTGGGCGCGGAGGAGGCACGGCGAATAATCTCCGCGGGATGAGCGAGCCGAGCAGCGGCGTCCTGCCCTCGCAGGCGTTGAACCAGGCGGTCGAGGCGGAGTGGATCAGCTCCGGCGACTACCGGATCCGGCCCGAGGCCGTGCAACCGGCGAGCATCGACCTGCGGCTGGGCGACTTTGCCTGGGCGCTGCGCTGCTCGTTCCTGCCCGATGTCGAGTCGACCGTCGAGGAGAAGATCGACGGCCTCGCCTTCCAACGGGTCGATCTGCGCGACGGCGCGGTGCTGGAGCGGGACCGTCCTTATCTGGTGCCGCTGATCGAGGAGCTGAACCTGCCCGAGGACATGCGCGGGAAGGCGAACCCGAAGAGCTCGACCGGCCGGCTCGACGTCTTCACCAGGGTGATCACCGACCGCCACCACCGCTTCGACGACATCCGCGCTGGCTATCGCGGCAAGCTCTACCTGGAGGTCGTGCCGCGCTCGTTTGCGATCCAGGTGCGGTCGGGGCTCTCGCTGAACCAGCTGCGGCTCTCGCGCGGGGACGTGCGCCTCTCCGACGAGGAGATCCGCAGCCTGCAGGACGAGTTCCCGCTGCTCTACCTCGATTCGCACGCGCTGCGGCAGTCGGAGATGGCGGTCAGCGACGGCCTCTTCCTCAGCCTTGACCTCTCCGGCCCGACTGATCGTGTCGTCGGCTACCGGGCGAAGAAGAACAGCCTGCCGGTCGATCTCTCGCGGATCCGTGCCTATCGCTGGACCGACTACTGGGATCCGGTCTACCCCGAGCCTGGCGGGCGGGTCGTGCTCGAGCCGGAGATCTTCTACCTGCTGCTCTCGGCGGAGGGCGTCTGTATCCCACCTCAGATCGCGGCCGAGATGATGGCCTACGACCCGACCGCCGGCGAGCTGCGCACCCACTACGCCGGCTTCTTCGATCCCGGCTTTGGCTACGACCCCGAGGGCGGCCACCACGGCAGCCGCGCCGCGCTCGAGGTGCGGGCCCGCGACGTCTCCTTCATGGTCGAGCACCGCCAGCCGGTCTGCAAGCTGGGGCTGGAGCGGATGTCAGAGCCGGCGGAGCGCCTCTACGGCAGCGGCCTCGGCTCCAACTACCAGGGCCAGGTGACGATGCTGAGCAAGCACTTCGAGGAGCAGACCGCGGGCGTTGCGGTACCCGCCGACGCCCCCACCTAGGTCCCTGAGGGGGAGGGTGCCGGTGTCCCTCTCCGGAATTGACCTCCCCTTCGCTGCGCTCCGGGGAGAACATGCTGCGCGCTTCGCGCGCAAACACGAGATTGCATATCGCCGAACATTCCTCCGAGGGACACCAGCACCCTCACACACGACATCCCGCAATTCCGTGGTTCCTTTGTCCGCCAGGACAGGACAAAGGAACCACAAGATCCGCCTAGCTCTTGGCCGGCTCGCTCTCCAGCTCGCGCAGCAGCGTCTTGGACCGCTTGCGGCGGGCGATCAGCTCGGCTTCGAGCTTGGCGATCTCGTCGCGGCGGCGGCGCACTAGCTCCAGCTGGCGGGCGGTGTAGGCGAGGGATTCCTCGAGGATCTGGCGGCGGCGGACCGGGTCCTCGACGCCGCCGTGCCACTCGCGGCGCAGCTCGGCCCGGGCGCCCTCGGCCTCGACCAGCTCCTTCAGCTCCTCCAGCGAGAGGCCGAGCAGGTCCTTCAGGCGCAGCAGCTCGGTGAGGCGGTCGACGTCGGCCTCGGCGTAGGTGCGGTGACTGCGGGCGGGGCGCTCGCGGGACCCGGGTAGGAGGCCGATCTCCTCGTAGTAGCGGATCGTCCGCGGGGTGGTGCCGGCGAGCTTGGCGACCTCGCCGATCCGCAGCTCGCGCTCGGGGTCCGCGGTGCTCATGGGATCGCCCGCACCTCGGCGGTGATGGCTTTCTCGATCGCTTCGGCAGGCTCGCAGGGGGTCTCGGTCGCGGGCTCGTGCTTGGGCCGCAGCAGCGAGACGCCGGCCCCAATGACGGAGGTCGCGGCAAGGACCCAGAGCGCCTCGTGCATGTTGTGGATGAAGGGGTCGAGCTGGGCGCTGGAGAGGCCCGAGGCGAGGCCGGAGAAGATCGCGAAGAGGACCTCCTTCGGAATCGAGTTGGTGACGATCGCCAAGACGAAGGCGATCGAGATCACCGCGCCGGTGTTCTGCAGCATCGTCCG
>Ga0068854_100000040_pt1 | contig 94111 bp, 94 predicted proteins | sample KBSCornC42_FD_66590 | JGI IMG/M metagenome (GOLD analysis project Ga0068854, IMG submission 66590) | Corn rhizosphere microbial communities from Kellogg Biological Station, Michigan, USA - KBS Corn C4-2 | ecosystem: Host-associated > Plants > Roots > Rhizosphere > Soil ... | reverse complement strand
GCGCGTCGCTTCGCGTCGCGGCCGGCAAAACCCGGTCGCCAGGATTGAGATAACGGCGAATGGGCACGATGCATGCAGTAGCACATCTACTGAAAGGGTCAATCATGAGCGAACTCGACGAACGCGACCTCCCGACCGGCCTCGACGAGGACGACGACGCGCAGAATTCCGTCGAAGAAGATACCGACGACGACGAGGCCGACGAGAAGGCCGAGTAGACAAGGAGCCAGGTCATAGACGGTACGCGCGGGTGTGCGTACCGTTGAACTATGACCGAAGCGGCACTCGTCTCGCACGGCGGCATCGCCGACCACGTCCACCCCGAACCCGAGAGCTTCCTCCGGAAATACATCTTCTCGATCGACCATAAGGTGATCGGGATCCAGTACATCGTCGCGACGCTGGTGTTCATGGTCCTCGGCGGACTGCTGGCCGAGGTGATGCGCGCGCAACTGATGCACGCCAACGGCGGCGTGGTCTCGTCGCAGACGTTCAGCGAGATCTTCTCGATCCACGGCTCGACGATGATCTGGTTCGTGATCATCCCGATGCTGACCGGCGGTTTCGGCAACCTGATCATGCCGCTGCAGATCGGCGCGCGCGACGTGGCCTTCCCGTGGCTGAACATGGTCGCGTTCTGGATGTTCCCGCCGGCCGGACTGATGCTCTATGCGACCTTCCTCATCGGCGCGCCGTCGGCCGGCTGGGTGGAGTATCCGCCGATCTCGCTGCAGGGCGCACCGGGCACGTCGCTGTGGTGCGCGGCGGTGTTCCTGGCCGGCATGGGGTCGATCCTCACCGGGCTCAACTTCATCGTGACGATCCTGAAGATGCGGGCGCCGGGCATGACGATGACGCGCATGCCGCTCTTCGTATGGGGACAGTTGGCGACGGCGCCGCTGGTGATGATCGCGACGAGCGCGCTCGGCGCGGCGCTGGCGGCGCTCTTCATGGAGCGGCAGTTCGGCGTGCCGTTCTTCGACCCGGCCAAAGGCGGCAGCCCGATCCTGTGGCAGCACATGTTCTGGTTCTACTCGCATCCGGCCGTGTACATCACCATCCTGCCGGCCTTCGGGATCATCTCGGAGATCCTGCCGGTGTTCGCGCGCAAGACGATCTTCGGCTACAAGATGATCGCGTTCTCGTCCGTCGCGATCTCCATCCTGTCGTTCATGGTGTGGGCGCACCACATGTTCACCTCGGGCCTGGCGCCCTATCTGCAGATCCCATTCATGATCCTGACGATGCTGATCGCCATCCCGACGGGGATCAAGATCTTCTCGTGGATCGCCACGCTCTTCGCGGGCGACATCCGCTTCACGACGGCGATGCTGTTCGCGGTCGGATTCCTGGCGACGTTCACCATCGGCGGCATCACCGGCGTGTTCCTGGCGGCGGTGCCATTCGATCTGCACGCGCACGGCACGTACTTCATCGTGGCGCACCTGCACTACGTGCTGGTCGGCGGAAGCCTGATGGGCATCCTGGCCGGACTGTTCTACTGGTATCCGAAGATGACGGGCCGGCTGATGAGCGAGCGGCTGGGCAAGTGGACGTTCTGGCTGTTCCTGATCGGTTCCAACGGCACGTTCCTGCCGATGCATTGGCTGGGCGTGATGGGGATGCCGCGGCGCGTGGACGTCTACGATCCGCAGTTCCAAGGGGTGAACCAGTTCGAGTCGGTCGCGTCGTTCCTGATGACGTTCGCGCTGATCCTGTTCTTCGTCAACGCGCTGTGGAGCATCCGGCGCGGCAAGAAGGCCGGGCCTAACCCGTGGAAGGGGCGCACGCTGGAATGGATGACGGCATCGCCGCCGCCCTACTACAACTTCAAGCACATCCCCATGGTCTACGCACAGCCGTACGATTATTCGCAGCCGCTGCCGTATCGGGGGCTCGACGGGGCGCCGTAACTATGCGTAGTCTGGGGTATGGCCACTGCCCCGAGCGTGATCGACGTGCGGCCCATCCCGCCGCCGGAACGGCACGCGAAGATCTTCGCGGCCTTCGACGCGCTCGCCGAAGGTGAGGAACTGCTGCTGATCAGCGACCACGAGCCGCGGCCACTGCGCGCGCAGTTCGCGGAACGCCGGGCCGGCAGCCACGTGTGGATGCAGCGCATGATCGCGCAGGACGAATGGCGGGTGACGCTGCGGCGCGCGGGCGCGCGCGGCGACGATCTCGGCGCGTTCTTGCGGCGGTGCGCGGTGTTCGCGGACGCCTCGGCCGCGACGCTGCGGGCGGTGACGGCGGATGCATCGGAGCGGAGCCTGGCGCGCGACGAAGCGGTGGTGGAAGAAGGGCGGCCGTGGCCGGAGTTCGGGATCGTGCGCGCGGGAACGCTGACGGCGGTGCGGACGTCGGCCGACGGGCGCGAACTCGGGCTCTACGACGTGCTGCCGGCAGAGGTGTTCGGCGAGGTCTCGCTGATCGACGGCGGCGTCGCGCTGGCCCGCTATGCGGCGACCGTTCCGGGCACGCGCGTGGTGCTGGTCGCCAAAGACGTGATGCTGGCGGCGATGCGGGAGGATGCGGCGCTTTCGCGCGCGCTCGGCCTCGTCTCGGTGCAGCGCACGCGCGCGATCATCGAACGGCTCTCCGCGCAACGTTCGACGCCGACGCTCGCGCGCGTGGCCGGCGTGCTGCTGGCGCATGCGGCGCCCGAGCGTGGCCTGCACCCGGCGCTGGGCACGCTTGCGGGCTTGACGCAGGCGCAGTTGGCGGTGGCGGCGGGGACGGTGAAAGAAGTGGTGAGCCGGGCGCTGATGGAGCTGGAGCGGGCGGGCGCGATCGAGCGGCGCGGCGGGCGCATCGCGCGGCTGGACCGGCAGAAACTCAACGGCTTCGCCGAGCGGCTCTGAGCCGAGGTGGGTACGAGCGCGCTATGGCTAAGCATCATCGGTACACCGCCAAAGAACATCGCCAGGTGGAGCACATCAAGGAGAGCGAGGAGGCGCGCGGCGTGTCGCCCGAGGAGGCCGAGGGCATCGGCTACGCGACCGTCAACAAGCGCGACCCCGACGCGCACCGGTATACCGCGAAGGAGCACCGGCAGGCGGAGCACATCGCCGAATCGGAAGAGGCGCGCGGAAAATCGGAAGCGGAGGCCAAGCGCATCGCGTACGCGACCGTGAACAAGTTGGCCGACGAGGACGGATAGATCCCGTCCGGGATGCGAGCGTTCGCCGACGCGTGCGAAGCGATCGCGCGCGAGGCGGGCACATCCGGCAAGGTGCGGCTGCTGGCGGAGTATCTTCGCGGACTGGACGATGCGGATCTGGAAGCGGCGGCGCGGTTCTTCACCGGCAAGCCGTTCGCGGCGTCGGACCAGCGCACGCTCTCGCTCGGCGGCAGGACGATCGTGGCGGCGGCGAAGCGCGTGTGGGGATTTTCGGATCGCGATCTGCGGGCCGCGTATCACACGTACGGCGATACCGGTGCGGCGCTGGCGGAGTTCGTGCGGCCGGCGCTCGATTTGGGATTGTTCTCCGAGCCGCTGACGCCGGCGTCGCTGCGCGCCGCCTTCGAAGCGATCGCGGGCGCGAGCGGCAAGTTGGCGGGGATGCGCCGGCTGCATGCGTGCGAGCGGATCTTGGGGGCGTGCGCTAGCGCGGTCGAGGCGAAGTATGTGGTGAAGGTGATGACCGGCGATCTGCGGATCGGTCTGCGCGAGGGCTTGGTGGTGGCGGCGATCGCGGCGGCGGCGGAGGCGCCCGAGGAGGACGTGCGGCGCGCGGTGATGGCGACGGGCGACGTGGGGACGGTGGCGGTGGCGGCGCGGCACGGACGCACGGCGGATCTGCGGATCGCGTACGGGACGCCGATCGGGTTCATGCTGGCTTCGCCGATGGAGTACGGCGGCGCGTATCGCGAACTCGCCGACGGCGCGTGGCTGACCGAGGATAAGTCGCGCTGCTGGCGCAGAGCCGCGCGGCGACGACGGCGGTGATGTGCTCGGAGACGCTGTGGTGGCGCTGTCATCGCCGGCTGATCGCGGATGCGGCGGTGCTGCTGCGCGGCGAGACGGTGCGGCATCTTATGCACGACGGGAAGCTGGTACCGCACGTGCCGACGGCGGGCGCACGCGTGACGGATGACGGGACGTTGCGGTACGACGTGCTGCTGACGGGGGACGACTGAGCGGATCAGGCGCTGAGGGTAGGGGTCGGGCCGGGAGGGGCGAAGCGGGCGAGGAGTTGACCGCTTCATTACGGGGTGTTTTGAATGAGGGCTCTTTCCGTATCGCAGGCGCCGCTCGAGGCGCACTATGCGACCGCGGCGCCGATCCTCGAGCGTCTGTTCGGCGGGACGCCGCTGGTCTGGGTGACCTGGCCGTTCGGCGCGGAGAAGTCGCCGATCTATCATGGCGAGCTGTCGCCGAAGGTTCCGCTGCGCGTGCCGCATGTCGACGTGACGACGTCGAGCGGGCTGCATCGCTATGCCGCTCTTACCGCCGAGCAGGTGGAGCATCTGGCCGGGCATGGGGCGGTCGAGTTCCACGGGTGGTCGCCGACGGTCGGCGATCCGTCGCGGGCCGCGTTCGCGCGGCTGCTGATCGAGGCGCACGATGCGGCGTTGCCGCCCGAACTGGTGAAGGAAGCGGCGCTCGCATTGCGGGCGCTGTTGTTTTCCGAGGGGTTGGAGTGCGTGCCGGTGTTCGACGGCGGGTCGGGGATCGCGTTGTGGATCCCGTTTTCGGACGGGCCTTCGTATCCGGACGTGCGGCTGTGGTTGCATCGGCTCTGCGCGAAGGCGGTCGCGGTGCATCCGGATCTGGTGACGCTGGAACCGAACTCGCACGGCGGCACGTGCGCGCACTTGCACATCGGCAGCAACGCGCCGGGGCGGCATAGCGCACTGCCGTATAGCGCGCGCGGAACGGACGGATATCCGATCGCGATGCCGGTGCCGTGGCCGATGCTCGGCGCGTTCGAGAACGGATCGGTGCGGGCTGGGGAGTTGGACGCGTGGCTGCAGCGGCACGGCGAGGCGTTCGGCGCGGAGCTGGCTGTGCTGCGCCCGCAGGCGTTCGGCGATCGTGGGAAACCGGTGGGCGCGGCGATCGCGGGGGCCGGCGTGATGATGAAACCGGCGTCGCACGGGCCGATAGTGGCGGCGGCGATCGCGGTGTTGAGCGACGGCGCGGTGATGACGGCGGACGAGATCCTCGCGGAGGCGGTGAAGCGCGGATTGGTCGCGTCGACGATGCTGAAGAAGTACGTCTATACGTCGCTGATCGAGTACATCGCGCGGGCGAACGGGAACGGGCGGCGGCCGAAGATCGTGCAGACGGAAGATCGATCGTTCCGCATCAACGAGCCGGAAGATCATTGGCCGTATGTCGCGATGCCACCGGACCCGCCGGTGAATAAGGAGACGCAGGCGCTGATCGACCGGCTGGGCGCGACGGCGGGCGGGAGCGATCCGCAGGCGTTCGAGCAGGCGGTGTGCGATACGTTCGATGCGCTCGGGTTCGTGAGCCGGCACTTGGGCGGGCAGAAGGCGCCGGACGGCTATGCGGATGCGGCGCTCGGGCAGCTCGGGTACCGGGTGATGATCGAGTGCAAGACCGGGCAGTATGCGGTGACGCATCCGGACGCGTTCGAGGCGGCGAAGTGGAAGGAGCCGTATGAGGCGGCGTTCTGCGCGCTGGTGGGATCGAGCTTCGGCGAGGAGATCGAGCTTGCGAAGGAGCTGCAGAATCACGGCGTTGCGGCGTTCGCGGTTGAGGACGTGCAGACGCTGCTGCGGATCGGCTCGAATGCGTACGAGATGAAGGCCTGCTTTGCGCCGGGATTCGCGGCGGATGCGCTCGGGGATCTGGTTTGGGAGCGGCACCACGGGCGGCCGAAGCGGTTGCGGTTCATCGAGGAAACGATCGTTCGCGCCGGGTGGGCGATGCAAGTGGCCGAAGCTCCGGCGAATAGGCCGGCCGATGCGGCGGTGCTGAATGTCGAGACGGCGGTGTGGGTGGTGGATCAGGCGTTGGTGGCGGCGGGGAGCGGGGCGAGTTGCGAGCGCAGGAACGTTGCCCAGGTTCTCGCTCACCTAGGAACCCGGGAGAGCGCAGAAGTCGCTGACGGAGGGTTTGCGGTAGTCACCCCCGCGCAGTAGATGGATCTCGAACAAGTTGGAAGATTGTTGGTTGCGAATTAGGTGTTTCCCCGGATGCGAAGCGGGTTAACCGAGCGTAGGATATTAGAAGCGCCGGCGGCCCGCCTAGGTCGGAAATCGCGGCGAGGGCGTGTCCACGCGTAGGACATCGGGGTTGCGTTGCTACCAAGCTGAGTCTGTTATGGGGTGGGTATGGGAACTACATTCGATCCATTGAGTGAAGCTAAGGAGATTCGCGAGCAGCTTGGTTCTGACCGCCGAAGACTTATCTTGCTTTGTGGCGCAGGGACATCGCAGGCGGTAGGCATTGACGGGATTGCGGAACTCTCGGCCCACGTTAAGGCTGTGTTGTCTGGAACCCAGCAAGAACACTACGATCGGATTGTGGCCGAGCTTGGAACCGATAGCGTTGAGGTGGTCCTCGGCCGCCTTCGTTTGTGCGGCGAGTTGGTCGGTAGCAGCACGACCGCAGAAGTCAACGGATTCGTTGGCCAGGAAGCCGTCGAGATGGATAGGGCTGTATGTCGAGCAATCTACAACCTTGTCTCTATCGACCCGCCGAAGGGTCTCAAAGCGCACGCGGAGTTCGCTGCGTGGATGAATTCCATCCAGCGCGAATACGCCGTTGAGGTTTTTACAACAAACTATGATCTCATTATCGAGCGAGGCCTCGAAGTCGCCGAAGTCCCATATTTCGATGGATTTGTAGGGTCCGTTAACCCATACTTCGCGTCCGCTGGCATCGAAATGCTAGACAGTGATGGTGCAGGCAGAATTCCGACCACCTGGATGCGCCTCTGGAAGTTGCATGGGTCCATTGGTTGGCGGCGTGCAAAAGAAGCTATCACGGGGGCTGAAAAGGTCATCAGAACGGCCGTGGTGCCGACAGATAGTGACGACCTCATGATTTTTCCGACCAGAGATAAATATTCCGAGTCACGCCGCATGCCGTTCGTTGCTTTTCACGATCGCCTCAGAAGGCTCACGGCAGAGGGCGAAAGCCTCTTACTGGTGCTAGGCTACTCTTTCGGAGACCAGCACATAAATGAGATACTGTATTCAAGTCTTCGAGCGAATAATCGCCTTGCATGCACTGTCTTTCTTTACGAATCTCTTGACTCGGCGAAGATGAATGAGCGATTGGTTAAACCGACGACTGGGATTCAAAATCTGACGATATACTCTCCGGACAAGGCGATGATCGGCGGAGTATTAGGGGAGTGGACAAAGCCGCCGAAGCCGCCCGATGGCGTCGACGCGTGGCCATTTTGGGATGAGATCGCTGGTCGCTTTTCGCTTGGTGATTTTGCGAATGTACCGTCGTTCCTTAATTTGTTCATCGGCGCTCGACCGCTAGCAGGCGTTCCATCGGCAGCCGCTCCCGAAACATGAAAAGCGAAGCGACATATATAGCCAGTGTCCGGCGAGTTGTTGGATCAACTGTCTTTGCTATGCTGGCACCCGATCTACCGTCCACGAGCCCTATTGTTAGCGGACGAGTATACCGAGTTGGGCAAATCGGCAGCTTTGTAAGAATCCCTATAGGGTTCCTCAATGCCTATGGCATTGTGTCAATGGTTGGAGTCTCGGCTACCGTTGATGCTGATGACCGAGAGCGCAGCAACGCCGAATACTCGCTGGAGATCCGGCTCGTAGGCGAGTCATATGGAAACGCGGCATTTGAACGTGGCGTCAGCAGCTACCCGACAGTAGGCGACGAGGTTCATGCGGTTACTGAAGAGGACCTCCGCAAGATATATGCTCCATCTGGCCTGTCGCCCATCTGCGTTGGCGTACACTCCGCATCGGAGAATCTCCCAGCGACGCTCGACCTCAATCGCCTGGTTACGCGTCATGCGGCGATCGTCGGGTCAACTGGAAGTGGCAAATCCAACACTGTCGCGTCCATCATTAAGGCTCTTACTGCGGGAGCATTCCCGAAGGCCAGGGCCATTGTCATTGATCTTCATGGGGAATACCGGTCGGCCTTTGCGGGACAGAGTCGGGTCTTCAGCATCGGCGATACACAGCAGCCTCTGTTCCTGCCGTATTGGTGCTTGGCATTTGACGAGCTAGCATGGTTCCTGGTCGACCGACAACGAGCGTCGGAAACCGTCCAAGATGGCAATCTGCGCGAAAAAGTGTTTTCGATGCGGCAAAGCACGGCCGCTGGCTTGGCCGTGGGTGGCGGCCAACAGGCACTTTCTGCCAATGAGGTTACGGTAGATTCGCCTATTCCGTTTGATCTGCGCGCGCTCTGGTATTATTTCGATCGCCTTGAGCGCACGACTTTCAGTGACCAAGCCAGAACCCAGGAGGCACTTATCGCAGAAGGCAACGCCTCGCAGCTCCAATCGGCGCAATTCCAGCCGCATGGCGCTGGTAGTGCCTTGCCGTTGAAGCCGCAACCCGCGCCCGTGATGGGCTCCTATACAAATAAAATTCTTCAGCGCCTGAAAGATCGCCGTTATGAGTTTTTACTCCAACCGGGTGAGTATGATGGCATAACTAAGGATCTTGGCGACCTGCTTGCCTCTTGGCTGGATCACGATATGCCAATCACGGTGCTTGACTTGGCGGGTGTTCCGCCTGATGTCATTGACCTCGTGGTTGGACTGCTTTCCCGAATTTTGATAGAGATCGCATTTTGGGGCCGCGATCTCCCTGGTATCGGGAAGAACGGGCCGGTGCTGCTGGTACTCGAGGAAGCCCATCGGTATCTCCCCAAGGGCGACGGGCACTTTATACAAGGCTACGCGAGACGTTCGGTGCAGCGTATTCTTCGCGAGGGTAGAAAATATGGGCTGGGAGCAGTCTTGGTGAGCCAGCGGCCTTCAGAGATCGATGATACGATTCTATCTCAGTGTGGAACCTTCATTGCTTTGCGGCTAAGCAACTCGCAAGATCGGAGCCATGTGCGAGGCACGATGCCGGACGAACTTGCCGGATTGACGGAGTTGCTCCCAGCCCTTCGAACCGGAGAGGCGATAGTGTCGGGCGAAGCGGTTGCAATACCAAGCCGCGTACGAGTGAGCCTCGTTGAACCAAGACCGAGCAGCGGTGACCCAGACGTTGGGGAATTGTGGTCAGATGCTACACAAGCTGAAGTGGACTACATTAGCGCCGTGAGTAATTGGCGCCGCCAGCAAACTTAATGTTAGGGAAATACATGCAATACTACGCAGTGTCCTCATCTTCGCTATCGGAGATTGGCTATGATGAATCATCCAACACGCTAGCGGTTCGCTTTCAGAACGGATCTGAATATCACTACTTCGGCGTTCCTGAAAGTGAATTCCAAGCGTTGCGATATGCCGGGTCGGTTGGGACTTATTTGAATGCCAGCATCAAGACTGCTGGGTATCCGTATGCAAAGATCTCCTGATGTCTTGAGTTCTGAAGGCGCGCTCGGTCCTTTCGATGAACGTTGATGCATCTTGGCATTCAGGCATTAGCGCCAGGCGGAGTTTCGCAACCGTTGGTGTTTTGTCGTGGTACAGTCGGCACCTGAACTCTGCCGTGCACCCCGAGACGATCGATTTGAATCGGTGTTCGACCTCCATGGTTTGCGTTCGCGACCACACTGGTGGAAAAATAGCGCGATGTCACAGGCCAGCGTTCAAACCCCTTACGCGAACTCTGCCGTGCGCGATACAGGGAGCAGTCTAAGCCTCAAATCCCTCGTCACAACCTTATGATTCGCTGAGCGACAAGGTACGGCCGACTCATGTTCTCTACCCAGTAGTTCGGGTCAGCGTCGCCCGTTTGATGAATATCTCCATACTGCCGATAGATATTTCCAGCGACATCCTGAAATTCGAATACCGCCTTGTAGTAACTTTTGACATGCTCACGAAAAGCCGGCGTTTGATCAAGCCGAACCGTGCGGGAAAAGGGCCGGTCTTTGCTCAATCGATGTGGAGACTGGCCTTCGTCGAGGCACGGCAGAAAGTACGCGAGATCGAAGCAGTCGCCTGGCCCAACCGATCGCAGGGAAAAGCTCAGGTCATAGCGTGCGCCGTCGCGCTGAACCTCGCTATTTGCGAACTCGACGCGCGGAAGAAATGGCAATAGATGCCGCTGCTCCGGCAATGCGTCTTCTGGCCCCTCACCGGAGTAGGGCTTGCCGGGGTCCGAGGTTGAAGGAGCGAGGGGCACTGTCGGCGGCCTCACGACTAATGCGATTTCCTGAACGACCTCGGCCAGCGATAGCAGGTCTGCGTCGAGCTGCAAACGACGCGCTAAGAGCTCGTTAAAGCTGGACACCTGTGCAAAGGTTACGTTGCGAGTGACGGGGATGATCGTGTGCGGGCGTTTGTGCTCTATTGCGCGGTGCAAGAAGGCCCCGAGCTCTTCGCGCGTATAGCCCTTCTCCATGAACGCCGGCGTGATGAGGAAGACGCCGAAGCTTGATGCTGCGATCACCTTGCCGATGTCGAAAGAGAAATCTGCGCCGGCGCGTAGGCCTATCTTGTCAATGAAGACCGTAAACTGAGCGCTTAGCAAATCATACAAGGGAATAGCGTAGTCGTTGTCTTCCGATGCGTGTGAGAGAAAAATATCGTAGCGATCCGACATCAGCGCCGGCAACGCTGGAACGTTCGCCGTGTTCACGAGCTTTCGACGTGTAGCAAGCTCCGCGTCGCCCTCCGATGTCAGGACCGCTAGCGTCCCGATTCGATCTGCTCCCAGTCCCCGCGTTAGCTTTAGGAAGCCAGCATGTGCCAGCAGGTCGTACTCGTCGCGCACCGCCTTCACGGACAAGCCGAGATATTGAGAGACGGTGATCGGCAGGAAGTACCCGTCGTACACGTCGTCGCTTGTCCCGCGCAGCGACGCGATCGCTCCGAGGACGCGATAAGAAATTGCGTCAAGTGTCATCTTCACCGCTGGTTCGAATGAAAGGACCCGGGTAGGCGGCCCGTTTGCGGCCGCCCCGCTTGAGAACCTTAGTGACAATCGTACCCGACGTCAGGAACTGGGGTGACGAGAGGTCCGTCGCCGACGTGATCTGCGCGCGAGCGACGCCTTCGCGAACGGCCATCGCGGCGGCGCGGACCTTCGGCTTCATGCTACTGCGGCACGCCTCGGAGCCGGCGAAGGCGAGGGCTTCGTCGGCGGTCATTCGTTCGATGCCGCTGGCGGGATCGTTCTCGTCGCGGCGGACCCGATCGACGTTGGTGATCAGGATCAGCGCGTCGGCCTCGATGCCGGCCGCGATAGCACCGGCGGCTTCGTCGGCATTGACGTTGTACGCGGTGCTGAAGTCGGCGGCGATGCCGAGCGGGGCGATGACGGGGACGACGTTCGCGGCGAGATGCTCGAGGATGGCCTGCGGCGCGACGGCGCGGACGGTGCCGACGTACCCGAGCGATTCGGGGAGCCGGCGATCGCAGGTAAGCATGCCGCCGTCCTGGCCGGACATGCCGGCCGCCGGGATGCCGAAGTTCTGCAGATCGAGGACCAGGCGTGGGTTGATGACGCCGCACAGGACGGCTTCGGTGATGGCGAGCGTCTCGGCGGTGGTGACCCGCTGGCCGTCGATCCGTTCGGTGACGATGCCGTTGGCGGCGAGTTCGGCATCGATCTGAGGGCCGCCGCCGTGGACCAGGGCGACCCGGACCCCGGCAGCCCGGAGGAGGGCGACCTCGGTGAAGAGGGCCTCCTCGGCGTCGACCGACATGGCGTTCCCGCCAAATTTCACGAGGACCGTGCTGCCTGCGGCCCAGGGGGTTGCGGATTTATGCATGGTATGCATAAATATACAGGCAATGGATACTCATGTGCAAGGGTCGTTCGAGGCAGTGGTCGCGGAGCTTGCTTCGCTCGCTCCTGCGGGAAGTGCGCTCGAAGCAGTTGCTGGGGCTGGTCCCTCGACTCCGCTTCGCTACGCTCGGGATGACAAGAAGATGGGCGTCCTCGTCTGGGGCAACGCCCGGGTAACTGTGTACGCGGGTTGCGCGCAAGCGCGACCATCCGAGGCGCCGAGATGACCGCGCCCTTCGAGACGTTCGCTGCGCTCGCTCCTCAGGGTGACACGTTGCGGGGTCGGAATCTCTTGAAGCTCTCCGATATCTCCGCTTCCGAGCTTGATGAGATCGTCAAGCTGGGCATCTACCTCAAGACCCATTCCATGGGTGAGCGCCTCAAGATGCTTCCTGGCAAGACGCTCGCCATGCTGTTCGAGAAGCCGTCGCTGCGCACGCGCGTCTCGTTCGAAGTGGCGATGCATCACCTGGGCGGCGACGTGCTGTTCGCGCAGGGCAACGAGTTCATGGTCGGGTCCCGGGAGACGCCAGAAGATGCGGCGCGCGTGCTTTCGCGGTATTGCGATGCGATCGTGATCCGGACGCACGCGCACGAACCGCTGGACCGGTTTGCGGCGGCTTCGACGGTGCCGGTGATCAATGGGCTTTCCGCCGCTGCGCATCCGTGTCAGGCGATCGCCGATGCGTTGACGATGACCGAGCGGTTCGGGTCGCTCAAGGATCTGCGGGTCGCCTACGTCGGCGACGGCAAGAACAACGTAGCGGTTTCGCTTGCGGAAGCGGTCGTGCTGGGTGGGGGGACGATGCAGTTCGCTTCGCCGCCGACGCACCGGCCGAGCGAGGCGTTCTTGGCGCACTTGCAGCAACTGGGCGCGCCGCACGGCGGCGAGGCGCGGGCCTTCGGCCAGGCGGTCCGGGCGGTGCGCGGCGCCGACGTCGTCTATACCGACGTTTGGACGTCGATGGGCGAAGAAGCCCTGAAAGAGCGCAATGCGGCTTTGCTGCAGCCCTTCCAAGTCAACGAAGAACTGATGGCGTTCGCGGCGCCGCACGCGATCTTCATGCACTGTCTGCCGGCGCACCGCGGGGAAGAGGTCACCGATGCGGTGATGGAATCGCCGCAGAGCGCCGTGTTCGACCAAGCCGAGAATCGGATGCACGCCCAGAAGGCGCTGCTCGTGGCCCTGCTCACCGACCGCAAAGGAATCTACGTATAATGAAAGAGCGCCGTCAACGCGCCATCCTCACGCTCGTCGCGACCCGGCCCGTGCATTCGCAGGAGCAGCTCGCTTCGCTCCTGGAGCTGCAAGGGTACGAGGCCACGCAGGCGACCGTCTCGCGGGATATCAAAGAGCTGGGCCTGGTGAAGGTGCCGATCAAGAACGGCGGCGACGAAGAAGGCTCGCTGTTCAAATACGTGGTGCCGAGCGCGACCATGAACTACGTGAGCCGGCTGCACCGCGCGGTCGCGGAACTCGTGACCTCGGCCGAAGGCAGCATCAATCTGATCGTGCTGCGCACGCCGCCCGGCAGCGCCATGCTTGTCGCCTCGGCGATCGACGAAGCCGCTTGGCCCGAGATCCTCGGGTCGGTCGGCGGCGACGATACGATCCTGGTGATCGTGCGCAGCGCCGAAGAGATGCCCGTCGTCAAACAACGCTTCCTCGACATGAAGGAGTCCCAATCGTGAGCCGCGTCGTCCTGGCCTATTCCGGAGGTCTCGATACTTCCGTCCTGTTGAAGAAGATGATCCTCGAAGGGCACGAGGTGATCGCGCTGACCGCCGATCTCGGCGAGAGCGACGGGCAGGCCGGCCAAGGGGCGAAGGCGGCGCTGGATGCCGTGAAGGCCAAGGCGCTCGCGCTTGGGGCGTACGATGCGGTGCTCGTCGACGCGCGCGAGAGGTTGATCGCCGATTACGCCTATCCGGCCCTGCGCGCCAATGCGAAGTATCAAGGCGTGTACCCGCTCTCGGCGGCGCTGTCGCGGCCGCTCATCGGGGCGCTGCTGGCCGAGACCGCGCAGGAGTACGGCGCGACGGTCGTCGCGCATGGGTGCACCGGCAAGGGCAACGATCAGGTGCGTATCGAGCTCGCCGTCAAGAGCATCGCGCCGCATCTTACCGTGCGCGCGCCGCTGCGCGAGGAGCCGCTCTCGCGGCCCGATGCGATCGCGTTTGCGCAAGCCAACGACGTGCCGATCACGCATACCGTCGGGAAGTTGTATTCGATCGACGCGAACCTGTGGGGGCGGTCGATCGAGGCTGGGGTGCTGGAAGATCCGTGGAACGCGCCGCCGGAAGATGCGTATGCGTGGACGGCGTCGCCGGCGGCGCGGCCGATCCATCCGGAGGAAATCGAGATCGCGTTCGACGGCGGCGTGCCGTCGTTCGAGGGGCTGCGGGGCGCGGCGATGGTCGCGGCGCTCAACGCGCGGGCCGGGGCGCATGGCGTTGGGCGAATCGATATGATCGAAGACCGTGTGGTCGGGTTGAAGTCGCGCGAGGTGTACGAGTGCCCGGGGTCGGCGACGCTGCTGGCGGCGCACGCGGCGCTGGAACGCTTGGTGCTGACGCGCGACGAACTGCGGTTCAAGGCGGGCTGCGATCAGAAGTATGCGGAGCTGACGTACGACGGGCTGTGGACGTCGCCGCTGCGCGATGCGCTGGATGCGTTCAATGCGGCTGCGGCGGCGCGCGTTTCCGGGAAGGTTCGCGTGCGGCTGCATCAGGGTTCGGCCGTAGTGACGGGGTCGAAGTCGCCGTTCGCGTTGTATAGCGAGGCGCTGGCGACGTATGGCGCGGGGGATGCGTTCGATCACCGGGCGGCCGATGGGTTCATCACGCTGCATGGGTTGCAGATCGGGGTGGCGGCGCGGGTGGCGCCCTTCGAGACGCTTCGCTCCTCAGGGTGACACGATTGCAGTGGGGTGGGCGCTTCTCCGAGGCGCCCGATCCTGAGTTGATCGCGTTCGGGTCGTCGCTTGAGGACGATCTAGTGTTGGCGCCGTTCGATGTCGTGTGTTCGAAGGGGCATGTGGCGGCGTTGGCGGGCGGGAGTGTGATCTCGGCGATGCAGGCGGAGGCGCTGGTGGGGGCGCTCGATCGCGTTGCCGAGGAGATCGGTTCGGGGGCGTTCGCCGCGTTCGCGCGGGCGGGGGCGTTTGAAGACGTGCATGGCGCGATCGATGCGCGGGTGCGCGAGCTTGCCGGTGCGCCGGGGGATTCGCTGCATGCGGGGCGGAGCCGGAACGATCAGGTGGCGACGACGCTGTTGCTGTACGCGCGCGACCGCGCGGAGGCGGGGCGGGCGGTCTGCCTTGGGGTCGCCGGCGCGGCGGTTGCGCGCGCGCGTGAGGAACTTGCGGCGGGGACGGTGGTGGCCGGGACGACGCATTGGCAGCCGGCGCAGCCGGTGTTGCTCGCATTCTATCTGGCGGCGTTGGCTGAGATGTTCGCGCGGTCGGCGCGGCGGTTCGCCCGCGTCGCCGAGGATGCGGCACGGTTCTGTCCGCTCGGGTCGGGGGCGCTGTCGGGATCGTCGTTGCCGCTGGATCGGGCGGCGGCGGCTGCGGCGCTTGGATTCGCGGCGCCGTCGCGCAATGCGATGGATGCGATCGGGACGCGCGACGTCGCGCTGGACCTGGCGCATGCGTGCGTGCGGGCGGTGGTGGATGCGTCGCGGGCGAGCGAGGAGTTCGTCATCTGGTGCACGCCGGCGTTCGGGTATGCGCGGCTGGCGGACTCGGCTTCGACCGGCTCGTCGCTGATGCCGCAGAAGCGCAATCCGGATCCGTTCGAGTTGGTGCGTTCGCAGGCGGCGGCGCTGAACGGGACGTACGGCGGCGCGGTGGGGACGCTTGCGGGCGTGGCGTTGTCGTATCATCGCGACTTGCAGACCACCAAGGCGTGCGCGATCGCGGTGGTGGAGAAGGGGCTTGCGACGTTGCGGGCGTTCGCTCGCGCGTTCGATGCGCTGGCGTTCGACCGGGAGAAGATGGGGGCGCGGGCCGGGGACGGGCATACGGTCGCGACGGATCTTGCGGATGCGTTGATCGCGGGCGGCGAGTCGGCGCGGGAGGCGCATGCGACGATCGGGCGCGCGGTCGCCGAGGCGGACGCGGCCGGTACGGCGTTGCATCCGACGTTCGATGCGTCGGCTTCGGTGCGCGCGAAGAAGACGGCGGGCTCGACGGCGCCTTCTGCGGTTTCGGCAGCGCTGGACGCGCTCGAGGGCGAACTGCGCGGGTTCGGAGGGACGGCATGACGCGCGTACAGGTCTGGGGAGCATCGGGCTATGCGGCGGCGGAGGCGATCCGTCTGCTCGCGCGGCATCCGCACGTCGAGTTGGGCGTGCTGGAGAGCGCGAGCCATGCCGGGCAGGCGGTGGCGGCGCATTTCCCGCTGTTGCGCGCGATGGATCGGACGTTCGACGGCAAGGGCGCGGTGGCGGCGGCGTTGCGCTCGGGGGATTTCGTGGTGATGGGCGGGGCGCATGGGAGCGCGGTGGATGCGGCGCCGGCGTTCTTGGCGGCCGGGGCGCGGGTGGTGGATCTGTCGGCGGATTTTCGCGCGGATGCGCGGGCGGTGTATGGATTGCCGGAGCGGTATGCGGAGGCGATCGCGGGGGCGGATCTCGTGGCGAATCCGGGGTGTTATCCTACGGCTTCGCTCTTGGCGCTGCTTCCCATCGTGCGCGGGGAGCGCGCGGTGCAGATCGTGGTGGATGCGAAGTCGGGGATCACGGGGGCTGGGCGGAATCCTTCGACGGGGGCGTTGTTTGCGGAAGTGGCGGGCGATATCCGGGCGTATGGTTTGAGCGGGCATCGGCACGAGCCGGAGATCGTGGCGCAGTTGGGGGCGGTCGAGTGCGACGCGCCGCTGATGTTCACGCCGCATGTGGTGCCGCTTTCGCGGGGGATGCTGGCGGATTGTTATGCGATCTTCGCGACGCCGCAGGATGCTGCGGCGGTGCGGGATGCGTACGAACGCGCGTATGACGGCAATCCGTTCGTGCGGGTGCTGGCGGACGGCGTCGCGCCGAGCGTGGTCGCGGTCGTGGGGACCAACGATGCGGAGATCGCGGTGAGCGTGCACGGCAATGCGGTGCGCGCGATCTGCGCCATCGACAATCTCGGCAAGGGCGCGGCGGGACAGGCCGTGCAGAACATCAACATCATGCTCGGGCTGGATCAGGAGTGCGGACTCGATGAGCGCGTCGTCGTCAACCAGTAAGAACGGAGCGCGGATGCTCCAACTGCGCGGCGGGCTCGGCGCCGTGCCGGGGGTGCGCCTGGCGGGCGTGCACGCCGGCATCAAGGCGCGCAAGCGGGATCTGGCGCTGGTCGCGTTCGACGAGCCGCAGGTCTGCGCGGCCGTCATCACCACGAACGAAATCAAGGCGGCGCCGCTCCTGGTGAGCGGAAAGCATCTGGAGGAGCGCGGTTCGGCGATGCGGGCGTTCGTGTGCAACTCCGGGTGTGCGAATGCGTGCACGGGCGAGCGCGGGGAGCGCGATGCGGCGGCGACGGCGCGGCAGGCGGCGGCATTGCTGAAGATCGAGACGGCGCAGGTGATCGTCGCCTCGACGGGCGTGATCGGCGTGCCGCTGCCGATGGATCGCGTGCAGCGCGGGCTGGAACGGTGCATCGGGCAGTTGGAGGCGGGCGGCAAGTCCGCGCACGATGCGGCGGAAGCGATCATGACGACCGATCGAGTGCCGAAGCTCTCGGCGTATTCGTTCTACGACGGCGCGAAGAAATACGTGGTCGGCGGGATCGCTAAGGGGTCGGGGATGATCGCTCCCAACATGGCGACGATGCTGGCGTTCGTGGCGACCGATGCGCCGATGTCGCGCGCGTCGCTGGAGGCGCACTTGCGCGCGTGCACGGACGAGTCGTTCAACATGATCTCGGTCGACGGGGATATGTCGACGAACGATGCGTGCTATGCGTTCGCGCCGGCCGGAAAGGGCGATGCGCCCGAGGGGTTCGGAGAGGCGCTGCGGCGCGTCTGTCTGGACCTGGCGCAGGCGATGGTGGCGGACGGCGAGGGGGCGACCAAGTCGCTGACGATGCACGTGACCGGCGCGGCGACGGTGGCGCAGGCGCGCGCGGCGACGCGGGCGATCATCAACTCGAACCTGGTGAAGACGGCGATCTACGGCGAGGACCCGAACTGGGGGCGCGTGATCGCTGCGGCCGGCAGCGCGAACGCCGGGATCGATCCGGAGAAGTGGTCGCTCTACGTCAACGACGTGCTGTGGGTCGACGTCGGCGCGATCGAAGTGCTTTCGGAAGCCGAAGGGCACGCGCAGATGGAGCACGCGCATATCGAACTGCGGTTGGATCTGGGCATCGGGGAGGCGCGCGCGACCGGGTGGGGGTGCGACCTGTCCAAAGATTACGTGCGCATCAACGCGAGCTATCGTACGTGAGCGCTGCGGGGTCGCATCTGCTCAACAACTACCGGCGGGCGCCGGTGACGATGGTCAGCGGCGAGGGCTGCGTGGTGACCGACTCGGAGGGGCGGTCGTATCTCGACTGCATCGCGGGGATCGCGTGCTGCGCGCTCGGGCACGCGCATCCGACGATCGCGGATGCGATCGCGGCGCAGTCGCGGAAGTTGGTGCATGCGAGCAACTTGTTCGGGCACGAGCCTGCGGGGACGCTGGCCGACGAGTTGGCGGCGCGGACGGGGCTCGATCGGGTCTTTTTCTGCAACTCCGGCACGGAAGCGAACGAAGCGGCGATCAAACTCGCGCGCAAGTATCAGTTCCGCTCGGGGCGGCCGGACCGGACGACGATCCTCGCGTGCACCGGGTCGTTCCACGGGCGGACGCTCGGGGCGCTGGCGGCTACGGCGAACGATGCGTATAAAGAAGGCTTCGGGCCGATGCCCGAAGGGTTCGCGTTCACGCCTTTCAACGATATCGAGGCGCTGCGGATCACGCTGGACGAGTCGGTGGCGGCGTTCATCGTCGAGCCGATCCAAGGCGAGAGCGGCGTCAATGTGGCCGATGCGGCGTTTCTGCACGAGGCGCGGATGCTGTGCGACGAGCGCGGGGCGCTGCTGATCTTCGATGAGATCCAGTGCGGGACGGGGCGGCTGGGGACGTTCACCGCGTTCGAGCGGTTCTCGGTCGAGCCGGACGTGCTGACGATGGCGAAGGCGCTGGGGAACGGTTTGCCGATCGGGGCGATGCTGTGCACCGAGGCGGCTTCGATCGGGCTGCAGGCGGGCGATCATGGGTCGACGTTCGGCGGGTCGCCGGTGCCGTGCGCGGCCGCGCTCGCGCATCTGCGCGTGCGCGATGCGACGCATCTGAGCGATCACGTGTGGGCGATGGAGAAGGTGCTGTTCGACGGGTTGAACGCGCTTGCGGCCGCGCATCCGACGGTGTATGGGGAGACGCGCGGGCTCGGCTTGCTGGCGGCGCTGCCGGTGTTGGCGCCGCATGAGGCGTCGGCGATAGTGGCGGAGGCGCGTGCGCGCGGAGTGCTGTTCGGCACGGCCGGCGGGAATACGATCCGCATCGCGCCGCCGCTGGTGATCGACGCGGAACAGCTCGGGCAGGCGCTGCGCGTGCTTGGGGAGATCGCGAAGTAGGGATACAGTAGAATCGCAATGCCCAGGATGACGAAGCGCACGCTCGTTTCGAGGCGGTGCTTTGTGGCGGTCCCTCGACTCCGCTTCGCTACGCTCGGGATGACAAGGTGTGCTTGGGATGCGGTAATTTGAACCGCAAATCGCGCGGTAGCGCGATTATCCGAGGCGGAGGCGTTGCTTTGTCGCGGTCCCTCGACTACGCTTCGCTACGGTCGGGATGGCAGTTATGTGCGCCATGCTCCGACGTTCCAGAAAGCGCCGCTTAGACTTGTGGTCTGGCCTTTGATGCGGTTGGAGAATGCGTTGAGTTGGCGGCCTTGGTAGAGCAGAAGGATCGGCATTTCGTCGGCGAGGATGCGTTCGAGGTGGGCGTAGATGGCTTTGCGTTGGGTGGTGTCGTAGGTGGTGCGGCCGGCTTCCAATAGCGCGTCGATGCGGGGGTCGCAGATGCGGGATTTGTTGTAGCCGTTGGGCGGGACGTTCTTGCAGGCGAATTGATCGGTCGTGTCCGGGTCGTCGCCGTTGGTGAAGGGGTAGAGGGCCATCGCGAACTTGCCGCCGTAGACGGGGCCGCCTTGCGCTACCGGAGCGACGAACTGGGTGATCTGATAGGCTTTGATGGTGACGTCGACGCCGGCTTGGTGGAGCGACTGCTGGATCTCGCTGCCGATCTGCGCGTCGCCGGGCGTTGCCGCTTGGATGACGAGGAGGAGCGAGAGCGGTTTGCCGTCTTTGGCGCGCATGCCGTTGGGGCCGCGTTTCCAGCCGGCGGCGTCGAAGAGCGCGTTCGCGGCGGCGATGTCGTAGCGGGCGTCGGGGTAGGCTTTTGGGTCGAAGGCCCAGATGAAGAGGCCGCGGCCGGCGTCGCTGCTGTCGAGGGCGCCGCGGTATGTCTTCGCGACCATCGAGCGGACGTCGAGGGCGAGGGCGATCGCGCGGCGGACGCGTTTGTCCGACGTGATCGGATCGCTCGTGTTGAAGATGAGCGCGCCGACCGCGCTGATGCGGGTGCGCGTCGTGACGACGTTCGGAATGGCGGAGAGCACTTCGAAGTCGCCGCGGTTCTGATCGTCGTAGAAGCCGTCGACTTCGCCCGACCGCAATTGGTTCATGGCGGTGTTCGGATCGACGACGAAGGCGACGTCCAGGCGGCGGATCTTGGGTGCGCCGCGGTAGTAGTACGGGTTGGCTTCCATGCGGATGCGGTTGCCGCGATCCCAGGAGACGACGCGATACGGGCCCGAGCCGATCGGCAGGGAGTCGAACGGGAGATCGTTCATCGTCGGGTATTTCGCGAGCAGGTGCGCGGGCAGCAGCGGAAAGCCTTGCGGCGCGAGCACCAGCGTGAGCAGGGGCGAGAACGGCTGGGTGAGGTGGAGGACGCAGGTGAGCGGGTCTTTCGCCTCCGCGCGGGCGATGCGGTCGTAGCCGTAGCGGCTCTGCACGTTGTTCTTGGTGTTGAGGATCGCGTCGATCGAGAAGACGCAGTCGCGCGCGGTCAGCGGCGCGCCGTCGGCGAAGCGCAGGCCCTTGCGCAGATGGTAGGTGACGGTGCGGCCGTCGGGGGCGATGCCGCCGTTGGCGAGCGTCGGCACGGCGGTCGCGGCGTCCGGGACGAGGACGCCCTTGTCGTCGTACTTCACCATGTATTGGAAGAGCAGTTCGCCCCATTCGGTAGAACTGGCGCCGTTCTCGAAGGCGGGATTGAGCGAGCGCGGTTCGCGCTGCTGCGCGACGACGGCGGAATCGCTCTGCGCGCGCTGGGTCGCGGGTCCGCTGCAGCCGGCGAGGAGCATCGCGACGAGGGCGGTCGCGAGCGCGGGCTTCATGCCGCCGTCGGGTCGAGCGAGAACGGGAGGTTCGGGTCGGCGGAGAGTTCGAGCGGATCGACTCGGACGGCTTCGCCTTGATGCGCGGCGGCGGCGGCGATCATGGCGGCGTTGTCGGTGCAGTATTTCGGCGGCGGGATGAAGGCGGTGACACCGCGCTTCTGCGCCCAGGCGCGCAGCGCCGCTTGGAGGCCGGAGTTGGCGGCGACGCCGCCGGAGAGCACGACCGCGGTGTACGGCGCGCGTTCGAAGGCGCGTTCGACGCGGGCGAGCAGTACGTCGACGACGGCGGCTTGGAACGATGCGGCGACGTCTTCGCGCGAGGCGTCTTTGCCGGCTTCGGATTCGAGGAAGTAGCGCACGGACGTCTTGAGGCCGGAGAAGGAGAGGTCGAGGCCGTCGCCTTCGGCGCGGTGGCGCGGGAACGCGTACGCTTTGGGATCGCCTTCGCGCGCGAGCTTGTCCATCTGCGGGCCGCCCGGGAAGCCGAGGCCGAGCAGACGCGCGGTCTTGTCGTACGCTTCGCCGGCGGCGTCGTCGCGCGTGCGCCCGATCACGTGCATGCGCAGGGGCGATTCGACGGCGACGAGTTGCGAGTGGCCGCCGGAGACGAGCAGAGTGAGGAACGGATACTGCGGCGCTTCGGGGCGGTCGAGAAAGGCGGCGAAGATGTGGCCGTGCAGATGGTTGATGCCGTAGAGCGGCTTGCCGGTGGCGAACGCGAGCGCTTTGGCCGATGCGACGCCGACCACCAGGCTGCCGATCAGACCGGGGCCACGCGTCACCGCGATGCCGTCGACGGCGTCGAGCGTGGTGCCGGCGCGATCGAGCGCGTCTTCGATGGCGGCGGAGAGCAGGGCGACGTGCTGGCGGCTCGCGATCTCCGGGACGATACCGCCGTACTTCGCGTGGAACGCGTCCTGGTTCGTCGAGACCGAGGCGAGGACGTCGCGTCCGTCCCGCACGACGGCGGTCGCCGTGTCGTCGCACGACGTTTCGATTCCGAGCAGCAGCATCGCGGGGGTTTTCGCCCGCCCTGCGAAGACTTCCGGCATGAACGACGTGCGCGAACTGCTCCGCCTTCCCTCGCCCGCACCGCGCCCGCAGGCGCTGGCCTTCGACGGGTCCGCGCTGTGGATGGGATCGATCGAGACCGACCGCTTGTACGCCATCGATCCGGTCCATTGGACCGTCTCGCAAGAGGCGCAGGCGCCGGGCAAGCCGTGGGGCATGACGGTCGTCGGCGACGAACTGCGCGTGCTGCTCGGGATGGCGCCGGACGACGACCGGTACGTCAAGCGCTTCGTGCCGGGACACGGATTCAAGGACGGCGGCACGTTCCAATGCCCGGAGAACACCGGGTCGCACCTCAGCTACGACGGCGAGTTCTTGTATATCAGCCAGTGGTATAAGAAGCAGCTCGTCGAGGTCGATGCGGAGGGCAAGCCGTTACGCGCGATCGCGGTGAATCACGGCATCTGCGGACAGGTCGTCGTCGGCGGGAAGTTCTACCTGCTCACGACCGACGACGAGGAGTCGCTGGAGTACTTCATAACGCGCGTCGACGCGCGCGGCGAAACGGCCGCGTGCGAGGACGTCGCCCGCGTACCGTTCCACGCCCGCGCGCTCGCCTTCGACGGGTCGCGCTTCTGGACGAATCACCGCGAGGCGGGGGAGATGGTGGCTTTCGCTCTGCCCGAGTGAGGCGCTACTGCTTGCCGATGCGTTCGTTTGCGTTGTTGAGGAGATAGATGCGGTTGGCGTGGCGGACGCCGAGCAGGTGTTGGTCGTAGAGGATGCCGACGTAGCGGCCGGGTTTGACGGCCTTCATCTGGTACGTCTCTTTTCCGTCGGCCGAGAAGATCTGGTCGAACTTCGGCAGGATGGTGAAGGCGAGCGTCTGCCGCGATTTCGGATCGTAGACCTTGATGTTGCTCATCGAGACGTGGCGGACGATGCCGTAGAAGGTGTGCGCGGCCCAGGCCGGAGCGGCGGACGCGAAGGTCAGCAGGACGGCGGCGAGGGCGATGGTCGCGGTGGTGCGGATCGTATGCATTGCGGGTTCTCCTTGCCGGATACATACCGCATTTCGCGGCCGCTCAAGCGGGCGTCCGGCGCAGGGCGTCGCGTTCGTGGGTACGGTTCCATCTACGAAAGGATGGGACTTGCACATGAACGATCGTTACGAAACGGGATTGTACAGATATCGCCCGGAGGCCGAGGCGGCGGTCGAGCGGCTGAACGCGCTCGGCTACGCTCGCGACGACATCAGCGTCGTGATGGACGATAAGACGCGCGAGCAGGCGTTCGCAGGCGAAGTCGGCGCGAAGACCGGCGAAGGCATCGCGACCGGATCGGTCGCCGGTGGCGTGCTCGGCGCGATCGTCGGCGCGGCGACCGCGACCGGCAGCGTCGCGGTGATCGCGGGGACGGGCGGATTGGCCGCGCCGTTCGTGGTCGGGCCGCTCGTCGGCGCGCTCGCGGGGCTCGGCGTGGGCGGTGCGGCCGGCGGGATCGTCGGCGGACTCATCGGTCTGGGCGTCGGCGAGAGCCGCGCGAAGGCGTACGAGAAGGGCATCAAGGAAGGCGGCATCCTGATCGCCGTCAAGCCGAAGTCCGGCCACGAGGAGAAATTGCGCGAGGCGTTGCGCGATCAGTACGACACGGCGTACGCGGGCGATACCAATCGCCTGAACTAGCGCCCTACACCAATGCGGTGAAGTCGGCGTCGCGATGCTCGGGAACGACGTAGCGTCCGGCCAAGGTCATCACCGCGACGGCGGCGAGCGCGACGAAGGTGAACGTCGCGAGCGCCGCCGCATAGTTCGGCGCCGCGACGGTGCCCCACGTCGTCGTCGCTAGGACGGCGATGAATTGCGCGGAGCCCGACGAGAGCAGATTCCCGAACTGATAGACGAAGCCCGGGAACGTTCCGCGCGCGAGCGCCGGAGCGATCTCGTTGAGATGCGCGGGGATGACGCCCCACGCGCCCTGCACCGCGAACTGCATGAGGAATCCGCCGGTCGCGACCAGCGCGAAGGTGTGGTTGTAGGCCCAGAGCGGCACGAAGGCGGCGCCGATCGCGACGGCCAGCACGATCGCCCAGCGGCGACCGATGCGCTGAGAGAGCAGGCCGAAGACGATGCCGCCGCAGATCGCGCCGAACGATGCGATGCTGGTGATGAAGCCGGCCGTCTGCGGCGAGAACTGCAACTGCGCTTTGAGGAACGTCGGGTAGAGGTCTTGCGTGCCGTGCGACAGCGCGTTGAGCGTCGTCATCAGGACCGCTCCGTAGATGAAGAGCGGCCAGGAGCGCTTGAGCGCGGCGATCAGCACGTCGCCGCCGAGGCCGGAGCGGTGCTTCTCGCCGGCCTTCCAGACCTCGGACTCCGGTACGTGCGCGCGGATGAAGAAGACGAGCAGTCCGGGCAGGACGCCGACGACGAAGAGGCCGCGCCAGCCTTCGCCGAAGTGCGATTGGAAGTACGGGAAGAGCAGGGCGAGCGCGAGGCCGGCGAGCAGGTTGCCGACGGCGTAGCCTTCCTGGAGGATGCCGGAGAAGAGGCCGCGCGACCGTTGCGGCAGCGCTTCCATCGCGAGCGCGGAGCCGAGGCCCCATTCGCCGCCCATGGCGATGCCGAAGAGCGCGCGTAAGATGATGAAGACGGTGAGGTTCGGCGAGAACGCGGTCGCGAGTTCGATGAGCGAGAAGAGCGCGACGTCGATCATCAGCGGGCGGCGGCGGCCGTACTTGTCGGCGAGCCAGCCGAAGAGCAGCGCGCCGACCGGGCGCATCGCCAGCGTCACGGTGACGGCGACGGTGACCTGTACGACCGTCGCCTTGAAGTCGTGCGCGAGATACGAGACGACGACGATGACGAGGAAGTAGTCGAACGCGTCGAGCGTCCAACCCAGGAACGATGCGACGAACGTCTTGAGTTGGACGGAGTTCATCGCGCCTTAGGGCTCCGGCGTCGCCGTCGGAACCGCCGAGGCCGACGGCGCGGCGCTCGGCGAGGCGGCGGGCGATCCGCTCGCGCTCGGCGTTTCGGCCGCGTAGAGGACGAAGAGCCAGACCTCGTCCTTCTTGATCTGGATCTTCGGCGGGGTGAAGACGAAGCGGAGTTTGTTCCCGTCGAGGGTCGATTCGGTGAAGCCGCCGACGTAGCGATCGGTGTGCTTGCCCTTCTTGCCTTGCTGTTCTTGGAAGAGCTGAACGGCGTAGGTGCGGTTGCCGATCTGATCGGGCGGCAACGAGAACTCGGCGATGGCGGTGCCGTCGAGTTCGATGGCCGCATCGGCTTTGAGACGCAGCGCGATCAGCGCGTTCGTCGAGAGCGCCTTCGCGTCGGCGTTCTGCATCGCCGGTGCGTCTTTCGGGAGCGCGGCGAGCGTGAGCGTGACGTTCGGTCCGACGGCGGCGGCGGAGGCCGCGGGCGAGGGTGCGGGTTCGTGCACCGAGTCCTCGTTCGGCGTCGCGGTCGGGCTCGGCACGGCGGTCGGCGTCGGCGACGGCGTGGGGCTCGGCGTCGCGGTCGGTTTCGGCTTGGGCGTGCGTTTGGCGGGATGCTTGCCCTTCGGGCCCGGCGTCGGCGTCGCGGTCGGCGTCGGCGTGGGTGCCGGCGCGTTGAACTTGAGCACGCACGAGAAGCCGCTCACGGTCGGGCACTGCAATCCGGACGGCGCTTGCGAGAACGGATACGTCGCGGTATCGCCCGTCGGCTGGGCGTTCGGCGTCGCGCCGCTGGGCTGGGCGCCGGGGCTCGCGGCGAGTTGGGGCGCGCCGGGCGCCTGCGGCACGGTGCCGCCGCCGCCGCTGAAGTTGCCGGAACAGGCGGAGAGGGCGAGCGCGGCCGCGGCGAGCGCGAGGATGGATCGTTTCACGAACGGTTCTCAACTATCTGACGGAGTTCGCCGGCGAAGTCGTCGACGGACACGGTGCGTTTCTCTTCGACGCCGCGGGCGTTGACGTTGACCGTCCCGTCGGCGAGTTCTTGGCGGCCGACCACCAGGATGTACGGGACCTTCTGCGTCTTCCAGTGGCGGATCTTGTAGCCGATCTTCTCGTTGCTCTCGTCGCAGTGCACGCGGAAGCCTTGGGCTTCGAGCTTCTGCGCGACCTCGCGCGCGTACTCTAACTGATGTTCGGAGATCGGCGCGAGCACGACTTGGACGGGCGCGAGCCAGGCCGGGAAGGCGCCGCCGAAATGTTCGACGAGGATGCCGAAGAAGCGCTCGAGCGAGCCCGCGAGGGCGCGGTGGATCATCACCGGCGCGTGGTCGGCGCCGTCCGCACCGCGATACCTCAGGTCGAAGCGTTGCGGCAGTTCGAAATCGACCTGCACGGTGCCCAACTGCCACTTGCGGCCGATCGCGTCGCGCACGTTGATGTCGAGTTTGGGGCCGTAGAACGCGCCGCCGCCGGCGTCGATCTCGAAGGGCAGGCCGTACTTGTCGAGCGCCTTGCGGATCGCTTCTTCGGCGAGCGCGTCGGTCGCGCCGCGCAGTTCGCCTTCGCGCGTCGAGAGGAAATACTCGAAGTCGGAGAAGCCGAACGCCTTCATCAAGCGAAGCGCTTCCTCGACGGTCCGTTCGAACTCGCCCTGCAGTTGATCGGGCATGCAGAAGAGGTGCGCGTCGTCCTGCGTGAAGCCGCGGACGCGGGTGAGGCCGTGCAGTACGCCGGATCGTTCGTAGCGGTAGACGGTGCCGAACTCGCTGTAGCGCACCGGCAGATCGCGATAGGAGCGCTGGCGGCTGCGATAGATGAGGATGTGGCCGGGGCAGTTCATCGGCTTGAGGCGGAACTTCTGCTCCTCCACTTCGAGCGCGCCGAAGATGCCGTGCGCGTAGTTCTGGAGGTGCCCGGAGATCTCGTAGAGCTTCTCGCTGACGACGTGCGGCGTGACGACGGGTTGATAGCCGCGCTCGCGCAGGCCCTCGCGGATGAAGTTCTCGATGATGCCGCGGACGATCGCGCCCTTGGGATGCCAGAAGACCAGGCCGCCGCCGGCGTCGTCTTCGATCGAGTAGAGGTCGAGTTCGACGCCGAGCTTGCGGTGGTCGCGCTTCTGCGCCTCTTCGATCTGATGGAGGTAGGCGTCGAGCTCTTCTTGCGTGTGCCAGGCGGTGCCGTAGATGCGCTGGAGCATGGCATTCTTCTCGTCGCCGCGCCAGTACGCGCCCGCGACCGAGGTGAGCTTGAGGCCGCCGATCTCGCCGGTGCCGTCCGCGTGGCCGCCGCGGCAGAGGTCGGTGAACGCGCCGATGGTGTAGAGCGTGATCGGTTCGCCTTCGGGGATGCCTTCGGCGAGTTCTACCTTATAAGGGTTGGCCTTGAAGCGGTCGACGGCTTGCGCGCGGGTGACGGCCTCGCCGGTCATCGCGAAGTTCTTGCGCACGATCTCTTGCATGCGCTTCTCGATCTTGGCGAGGTCGTCGGGCGTGAACGGCTCGGCGCGCTCGAAATCGTAGTAGAAGCCGTTCTCGATGGCGGGGCCGATGGTGGGCTTGGCATCCGGGAAGAGGTCCTGCACGGCGTAGGCGAGGACGTGCGCGGCGGTATGGCGCAGCTCGGGGAGCGGCGTCGGGCGGGTCGCTTCGGGCATAGGCGGCCCGATTCGGGTATGATGGGCGCATGACCTTGACGACCGATGCCGGCGCCGCCGGCGTGCTACGCCTGGGCGACATGCCCGTCCACCGCCTGGGATTCGGCGGGATGCGCCTCTGCGGCCCCGGGATCTGGGGCTGGCCCGAGGATCGCGAGAACGCGCTCGCGGTACTGCAGAGGGCGGTGGATCTCGGCGTGAACTTCATCGACACGGCCGACGCGTACGGCCCGGAAGTGAACGAACGGCAGATCGCGCAGGCGCTGCATCCGTACGCCGACGGGCTGGTGATCGCGACGAAGGGCGGGCTGACGCGCGAGGGACCGGGACAATGGGCGCGCGACTGCCGGCCGGAACGGCTGCGCAACTGCTGCGACGAGAGCCTGCAGCGCTTGCGGGTGGATCACATCGATCTCTACCAACTGCACGCGATCGACACGAAGGTGCCGCTGGCGGATCAGGTGGGGACGCTGCGCGATCTGCGGGACGTGGGGAAGATCCGCTTCGTCGGCCTCTCCAACGTGACGGTCGAGCAGTTGGACGAGGCGCGCGAGATCGTCGAGATCGTCAGCGTGCAGAATCCGTACAACGTCGCCGACCGGCACGGCAACGACGCGCTGCTGGCGGCGTGCGAGCGGCACGGCATCGCGTTCATCCCGTACTTCCCGGTCGATGCGGGCGACATCGGATCCGTCGCGGCGCTCAAGCCGATCGCCGACGCGCATGGGGCGACCATCTATCAGGTCGCGCTCGCCTGGCTGCTGCACCGCTCGCGGGCGATGCTACCGATCCCCGGGACGAGTTCGATCGCGCACCTGGAGGAGAACGTCGGCGCCGCCTCGCTCGAACTGAGCGCCGAAGAGCATGCTACGCTCGACGCTATCGGAGGACGAACGTGACGAGAGCGATGATCGGGACGATGCTGGCGGCGCTCGCGGGGGCGCTGTGGTGCGCGCCCGCGGGTGCGGCCTCGACGTGCATGCAGAAGGCGAGCACGCAGATGGCGATGGATGCGTGCGCGGGCGCCGACGCGCGGAGCGCGGACGCGCGGCTGAGCGCGGCGTACGGCGCGCTGCTCGCGCGCGCGGCGTCGCAGCCGGGTGCGGCGGCGAAGATCCGCGCGGCGGAGCGGGCGTGGACGGCGTATCGCGACGCGTATCTGGCGGCGGCGTTTCCGCTGGCCGATAAGCAGACGGTGTACGGATCGATCTATCCGATGGAGGCCGCCGAACTGCGCGCGCAGGTGACGCTGCGGCAGGTCGACGCGATCGACGCGCTGATCGCGCGGTACCGATCGCCGTAGGCTAGATGCGGTCGCTTTCGCGCGCTAGGCGATAGCAGGCGTAGAGCAGCGTCAGGACGCCGAGGACCACGCCGAGCACCGCGAGCGAGAGCAGCGGCGAACTGTCGGCTCGAGCGGCCGGTCCGGTTGCTTTGGGAGACATCGCCAGCACTATACCCCGGCGCGCTCGTTTGTCGGCGGGCGAGACCGGGTAGTCCATAGTGTGTGACCACCAGCGATTTTCTTCTCGAACGACTCGTCGCGTGGGGCGTCTATCGCGTCTTCGGATATCCGGGCGACGGGATCAACGGCATCATGGGCGCGTTCGACCGGATCGGCGACGCGCTCGAGTTCGTCCAGGTGCGGCACGAAGAGATGGCCGCCTTCATGGCGTGCGCGCACGCGAAGTTCACCGGCGAGACGGGCGTCTGCTTGGCGACGTCGGGACCCGGCGCGATCCATCTGCTCAACGGCCTCTACGACGCGAAGATGGACCACACGCCGGTGGTGGCGATCGTCGGCCAGGCGGCGACGACGGCGCTCGGCAGTTCCTACCAGCAAGAAGTCGACCTGCAAGTGCTGATGCAGGACGTCGCGGAGTACGTCTACACGGTCGCGAGCCCGACGGCGATGCGGCACGTGGTCGATCGCGCAATGCGGACGGCGGCGGCGCGACGTGCGGTGACCTGCATCATCGTTCCGAAGGACGTGCAGGAGGCGAAGGCGGTGCCGAAGCCGCCGCACCGGCACAACACCGCGCACAGCAGCGTCGGCTATGCGGCGCCGGTGGTGGTGCCGGCGGACGCGGATCTGCAGCGCGCGGCCGACGTGCTCAACGCCGGCACGAAGGTGGCGATGCTGGTCGGCGCGGGCGCGTTCGGCGCGGTGGAGGAGACGATCGCGGTGGCCGACCGGCTCGGCGCGGGCGCGGCGAAGGCGTTGCTGGGCAAGGCGGTGCTGCCCGACGACTTGCCGTGGGTGACCGGTACGCTCGGACTGCTCGGCACGCGGCCGAGCTACGAGATGATGCGCACGTGCGATACCCTGCTGATGGTGGGGACGTGCTATCCGTATGCGGAGTTCTTGCCGAAGGAAGCGGACGCGCGCGGCGTGCAGATCGACATCGACGCGCGTAACGTGGGGCTGCGCTTTCCGACCGAAGTCAACCTGATCGGCGATAGCGCGGCGACGCTGCGGGCGCTGCTGCCGCTGCTGCGGCGGAAGGACGATACCGCGTGGCGCGACGGCCTGGCGAAGACGAAGGCGGCGTGGGAAGAGGACGAAGCGGCGCGCGCGCACGTGAGCGGCGACGCGATCAACCCGCAACTGGTCTTCTTGGAACTCTCGAAGCGGCTGCCGGCCGATGCGGTCTTGACGAGCGACGCGGGGACGTCGACGAACTGGTTCGCGCGAAACATCGCGATGCGGCGCGGCATGAAGTCGTCGCTCTCGGGAAGCCTGGCGACGATGGGCGCGGCCGTGCCGTACGCGATCGCGGCGAAGTTCGCGTACCCGGAGCGGACGGTGGTGGCGTGCACCGGCGACGGCGCGATGCAGATGAACGGCACCGCCGAACTCTTGACGGTCGCGAAGTACTGGAAGCGCTGGCACGATCCGCGGCTGATCTTCCTGGTGCTCAACAACGCGGACCTCAACCAGGTGACGTGGGAGATGCGGATCGAGTCCGGCAACCCCAAGTACGAAGCGTCGCAGGATCTGCCGCACTTCGATTACGCGCGCTACGCGAGCGCGATCGGCCTGCACGGCATCCGCGTGAAATTGGGCGACGACGTCGGCGAGGCGTGGGACCGGGCGCTGGCGTCGGACCGGCCGGTGGTGTTCGACGCGGTGGTGGATGCGAACATCGCCCAGCTGCCGCCGCACATCACGCTGGAACAGGCGCACAACCTGTTCTCGGCGATGCGCAAGGGCGATCCGGACCGGAGCGGCGTGGTGAAGGAGAGCGTGAAGAGCGTCCTCGCCACCGTCCTCCCTCACCCGGCGTCGTGATCGCGGAGACCGCGCCCCGGCTGGATGCGGCGGTGCGCGACCTGCGCGTGCGCGCGTACCGCGTGCCGACGGCGCAGCCGAACGAATCGGACGGGACGATCGTGTGGGATGCGACGACGCTCGTGTTGGTAGAGGCCGACGCGGGCGACCGCACCGGGATCGGATATACGTTCGCGGACCTCGCGACGGCGACGCTGATCCGCGAGGTGCTGCACGACGTGGTCGTCGGCAGCGATGCGGGTTGCGTGGCGCGGACGTGGCTGGCGATGGGGGCGGCGGTGCGGAATCTGGGGCGCGATGGAATCGCGTCGATGGCGATCTCCGCGGTCGACGTGGCGCTGTGGGATCTGCGCGCGCAATTGCTGGAGCAGCCGCTCTGCGCGCTCTTCGGCATGGCGCGCGAAGCGGTTCCGGTGTACGGGAGCGGCGGGTTCACGTCGTACGACGTGCCGATGTTGCAGGCGCAACTGCGCGGTTGGGCCGATGCGGGGATGGCGTGGGTGAAGATGAAGGTGGGGCGCGACCCCGGCGCCGACGCGGCACGCGTGGCGGCGGCGCGCGATGCGATCGGGACGGCGGGGCTGTTCGTGGATGCGAACGGCGCGTACGGCGTCAAAGAGGCGCTCGGCTTCGCGGAGGCGTTCGCCGAGTCGGGCGTGACGTGGTTCGAAGAGCCGGTCTACCATCAGGACTTCGCGGGCTTGGCGCGCGTGCGCGCGGCGGCTCCGGCTCGCATGGAGATCGCGTCGGGCGAGTACGGATACGGGCTCGACCACTTCGCGCGCGTGCTGGAGGCGGGAGCGGTGGACGTGCTGCAGGCCGATGCGACGCGCTGCGGCGGATTCTCGGGATTGCTGGCGGTCGACGGCTTGTGCCGGACGAAGAACGTGGCGCTCTCGACGCACTGCGCGCCGTACCTGCACCTGCATGCGGGCGCGGCGCTGAAGTCGCTGCGGCATATGGAGTATTTCTACGACCACGCGCGCATCGCGCGGATGCTCTTCGACGGCGCCGAGGAACCGCGCGGCGGCGCGCTGGTGCCGGACCGTTCGCGACCGGGACTGGGGCTGGAGTTCCGCCGCGCCGACGCCGAGCGGTACGCGGTCTCGTGATCGCGGTCGTCGCGGACGGGGCGGCGCTGGCGCGCGACTTGCGGGCGAAGGTGCGCGGCGAGGTGCGCTTCGATGCGGGCAGCCGCGCGCTCTATGCGACCGACGCGTCGAACTACCGGCAGATCCCGATCGGCGTGGTGCTGCCGCTCGATGCGGACGATGCGGCGGCGGCGGTGGCGGTCTGTCACGCGCACGGCGCGCCGATCTTCGCGCGCGGCGGCGGGACGGACCTGGCCGGGAGCACGTGCAATGCGGCGGTCTGCCTGGATTTCTCCAAGTATATGCACCGGCTGATCGCGATCGACCCGGAGAAGCGGCAGGCGCGTGTGGAGCCGGGCTGCGTGCTCGACGATCTGCGGAACGCGGCGGAGCGGCACGGGCTGACGTTCGGCCCGGACCCGGCGACGCACGACCGCAACACGCTCGGCGGGATGATCGGCAACAACTCGTGCGGGATGCACGCGCAGATGGCCGGCAAGGTCGAGGAGAATACGGAGACGCTCGACATCCTCACGTACGACGGCGTGCGGATGCGGGTGGGGCCGACGAGCGAAGACGAACTGCGCGCGATCGTCGCGGAGGGCGGACGGCGCGGCGAGATCTATGCGGCGCTGCGCGATATCCGCGACGAATACGGCGATCGCATCCGGGCGCACTTTCCGAAGATCCCGCGGCTCGTCTCGGGGTACGCGCTGCATCAACTGCTGCCGGAGAACGGGTTCAACGTGGCGCGGGCGCTGGTGGGGACGGAGAACACGTGCGTGACCGTGCTCGCGGCGACGCTGCGGCTGGTTCACAGCCCGCCGTGCCGCACGCTGCTGGTGCTCGGGTTCGCGGGGATCGCGACTGCGGCGGACCGGGTGCCGTTCTGCAACGGGCACGGGCCGCTCGCGCTGGAGGGGCTGCACGAGAGCATGTTCGCGTACATGCACGACAAGGGCATGTCGACGGACGGACGTTCGATGTTCCCGGACGGGAAGGCGTGGCTGATCGTCGAGTTCGGCGGCGACACGCGCGAGGAGGCGAACGCGAAGGCGCGCGGTCTGATGGACGCGCTGGGCGGCGCCGACGCGCCGACGATGCGGCTCATCGACGATGCGGCCGAGCAGAAGCGCGTCTGGACGATCCGCGAGAACGGACTGGGCGCGACGTCGAAGATCCCGGGGAAGCCGGACTTCTTTCCGGGGTGGGAAGATTCGGCGGTCGATCCGGAACGGCTGGGCGACTATCTGCGCGCGTTCGAAGAGCTGCTGCGGAAGTACGACTACCACGCGTCGCTCTACGGGCACTTCGGGCAGGGGTGCCTGCATTGCAGTATCGACTTCGATCTGTATTCGAGCGCGGGGATCGCGAAGTACCGCCGGTTCGTGACCGAAGCGGCGCACGCGTGCGTGTCGTTCGGCGGGTCGCTCTCGGGCGAGCACGGCGACGGTCAGGCGCGCGGCGAGTTGCTGCCGATCATGTTCGGCGACGATCTGGTGGAGGCGTTCGACAAGTTCAAGGCGGCGTGGGACCCGCAGAACAAGATGAACCCGGGCAAGGTCGTGCATCCGAACCGGCTCGACGACGATCTGCGCTGGGGCGCGACGTACGCGCCGTGGGAGCCGACGACGCACTTCGCGTTCGCCGCCGACGGCGGCAGTTTCGCGTACGCCGCGAACCGCTGCGTCGGGACCGGCAAGTGCCGCAAGCACGACGGCGGCGTGATGTGTCCGAGCTACATGGCGACGCGGGAAGAGAAGGACTCGACGCGCGGGCGCGCGCGCCTGCTCTTCGAGATGCTCGAGGGCGACCCGCAGAAGAGCGGCTGGAAGGACGAAGCGGTGAAGGACGCGCTCGACCTGTGCCTGTCGTGCAAGGGATGCAAGCGCGAGTGTCCGGTCAACGTCGACATGGCGACGTATAAGGCGGAGTTCCTGTCGCACTATTTCGAGGATCGCGTGCGTCCGCGTTCGGCATACGCGTTCGGGCTGATGCACCGGTGGGCGCGGCTGGCCGCGCTCGCGCCGGGCGTGGCGAACTTCGTGACGCAGACGCCGGGACTGCGGAGCGTCGCCAAGGCGGTCGCGGGGATGGCGCCGCAGCGGAGCATCCCGCGCTTCGCACCGCAGACGTTCCGGCGGTGGTTCGAACGGCGCGCTCCGCGGAACGTCGGACGGCCGGACGCGATCCTGTGGCCCGATACGTGGAACGATCACTTCCATCCGACGACGGCGCAGGCGGCGGTGGAGGTGCTCGAAGATGCGGGCTTCCACGTGAGCATCCCGCGCGTCGCGCTGTGCTGCGGGCGGCCGCTCTACGATTACGGGATGCTCGACGGGGCGGCGGCACTGCTCGGGCGGATCGTCGCGGTGCTCGGTCCGCAGATCCGGGCGGGAGCGATCCTGGTCGGCTTGGAGCCGAGCTGCGTCTCGGTCTTCCGCGACGAGATGCCGGATCTGCTGCACGGCAGCGAGATCGCGAAGCGGTTCGCCGCGCAGACGCTGCTGCTGAGCGAGTTCCTCGAGAAGCACGCGCCGGAGTACGCGCCGAAGCTCGACCGGACGGTGCTGCTGCAGCAGCACTGCCATCAGAAGAGCGTGCTCGACGCCGGCGCGCAGGAACGGCTGCTGCAGCGGATGGGCGTGACGGTCGCGATGCCGGATCCGGGATGCTGCGGCATGGCAGGCGCGTTCGGATTCGAAGCGGGCGCGCATTACGACGTCTCGATAAAGCTCGGCGAGCGCGCGCTCGTCCCGGCGGTGCGCGCGGCGTCGGAGGAGACGGTGATCGTGGCGACCGGGTTCAGTTGCCGCGAGCAGATCGCCCAGATGACGGACCGGCGGGCGCTGCATCCGGCGCAATTGCTCAAACTCGCGATCGACGAGCGGCGGCGATGAGCGGCGTGCGGTTGGACAGACGCGCCGCCGTGGTGACGGGCGGCGATACCGGGATCGGGAAGGCGATCGCGCTCGCGTTCGCGCGCGAGGGCGCGAGGGTGGCGATCGATTACGTCGGCGATGCGGCGCCGGCGCGGGCGCTGGTCGCGCGGATCGAAGCGGACGGCGGGAAGGCGATCGCGGTGGAGGCGGACGTGAGCGTGCCGGCCGATGCGGAAGCGCTGATCGCCGCGGCCGCGCGCGCGTTCGGTGGCATCGACGTGCTGGTGAACAACGCCGGCATCGAGAAAGAACTGCCGTTCCTGGAGACGCCGTTCGAGACGTACGCGAAGATCGTCGCGGTGAATCTCGGCGGGACGTGGCTGTGCAGCCGGGCGGCCGCGCGCGAGATGGTCCGCAGCGAGCGGGGCGGGCGGATCCTCAACATCTCGTCCGTGCACGAAGATCTGGCGATGCCGGGGAACGCGGCGTACTGCGCGTCCAAGGGCGGCGTGCGGATGCTGATGCGCACGCTCGCGGTGGAACTGGCACCGCACGGGATCACCGTCAACAACATCGCGCCGGGCGCGGTGGACACGCCGATGGATGCGGCGCTCAAGCGCGATGCGAAGGAACTGGCCGCGCTGCGCGCCGAGATCCCGCTGGGCCGCATGGGCAAGCCCGAGGAGATCGCGAACCTCGCGGTCTTCCTCGTCTCGGACGAGGCGGCGTACATCACCGGGAGCACGTCGTTCATCGACGGCGGCATGACGAAACAAGCGGGCCGGCTGTGAGGACGGAATCGGTCGCGAAGCCCGTCGGGACGGGGCAGGACGGACCGATCTACGAGATCCCCGACGACGACGTCGCGGCCGGCAGTACGCTCGGATCGCCGAAATGCGCGTGCATCGTCAAGGCGACCGGCGCGATCCAGAAGATCTATTCGAGCGATTACGGCGCGACGCTGGTGGGCACGGTGGTCGCGCATCACTGGGACCGGCGCACGGGAATCGAACTGACGCCGCTGCGCGGGACGTTCCGTTTCCATCCGGAGCATCAGGAGCACATCTTCGGACTCTCCAACGGCGCGCAGGTGCGCGAGGATATCTTCGTGCTGAGCGGCAAGCCGCAGGGCACGCGGGTCGATCCGCCGGCGGTCTACTACACGATCGAGATCGAGAACCCGACCGACAAACGGATCGAGATCGAGAGCTACGGCTTCGCGGAGCTGCGGGGCGAGACCGGGCACGACGTCACCAGCCGCTTCAGCAAGGCGCACAACGCGCTCGTCTTCGCCAACGCGTCGGCTCCGCAGGTGGCGCGCGCGTTCTCGTGTTCGCGACCGGTCACGAGTTGGGAGACGACCACCGATCACGGCAAGGCGATCGCGAAGGACCGGCCGGGGCGGCTGTCCGGGCGCGCGGTCTCGCCGGCCGGCGATCCGCTGGGCATCCTGCACCTAAGCCACGCGATCGCGCCGAGCAAGCGCGTGCGCTTCGCGTTCGTCCTGACGTTCTCGCTGGCGGGCGAACGGGCCGTGCTGCGCACGCTCGACGCGCTGCCTGCCGCCGCCGACGCGTTGCGCGCGACCAAGCGGTACTACGCGGAGGTGCTCAACCGGGCGGTGGTGCTGACGCCGGACGAAGAGGTGAACTGCGGCGTGCTGTGGGCCAAGGCCAACATGCTGCGCTCGCAGCTGCTCTCGCCGACGGGCTGGTGCTTCGTCAACGATCCGACGCGTTCGAACAACAGCGTGGCGCGCGATACGGCCTGGTTCGCGTTCGGATCGGACTACATCACGCCGGAGTTCACGAAGGCCTCGCTGCTGTGGTACGCCGACCACCTGAAGAAGGACGGCATGGTGGTCGAGTACTACGACATCCGCGACGGGAAGACGGCGGATTACGGGCTCAACATCAACGACAACACGCCGCTGATGATCAGCGCGTTCTGGCATCACTACAACACGACGGGCGACAAGGCGTTCCTGAAGCGGGTCTTTCCGGCGGCGCTGCGCGCGGCCAAGCACATCCTCTCACAGCGCGACGAGCGCGGGCTGGTGACGTGCACGGCGCGCGGGACGGCCGATTGGGGCATCGTCGGCTGGCGCAACGTGATCCCGAATTACCGGCTCTCCGGCGCGACGACGGAACTGAACTCGGAGTGCTACGCGGCGTTCCTGACGATGTCGCACATGGCGCGCGTGCTCGGAGACCACAAGCGGAGCGCGCGGTTCCGCGAGGAGGCGCGGGTGCTGCGCGAGGCGATCAACCGCGAACTGCTGGATCCGAAGACGGGGCTGTACTATCTGACGATCGACTTGGACGGCGACCCGCGCACCGACATCACGTGCGACCTGGTCTTCCCGGTGATGTTCGGCGTGGCCGACGACGACACGGCGGCGCTGATCGTCAGCCGGCTCAGTTCCGACGAGTTCTGGACGGATGCGGGGATACGCACGGTGCCGCGCAACGCGACGGGCTATACGCCTTCGGAAGGCTACGGGCTCTTGGGCGGCGTGTGGGTAGGCGTCGCGTTCTGGTTCGCGTTCGCGGCGGCGCGGTTCAACCCGACGTTCATGGCCTACGCGCTGGCCGAGAGCTTCCGCTACTATTCGCGCGATCCGCGGCGGAACAACACGGTGCCCGGACAGTTCTCGGAGTGGCTGCACGGCGAGACGCTGGTGAACCAGGGGATGATGCTCTCGCCGTGGTTCCCGCCGCGCTACCTTTGGGCGGCGATCGAAGGTGCGGCCGGGCTGGATCTCTCGGGCGGAATGCCGACGATCGCGCCGCGGATGTCGCCGGATTGGAAGTGGCTGGGCGTTCGCGACCTGCCGTTCGGAAAGCGGAAGCTGACGTGGTTCGTGGTGCGCGCGCCGGAACTGCAGATGTATACGAACTTCAACTTCCAGCAGGCGACGCCGTATCTCGCGTACGACGACGATATCAGCGGTGCGATGGAGATCAGCGGGGATGCGGCGGTCGGCCTGGCGCTGCGGCAGAAGGAGAAACTAGTGATCTTCGTCGGGAACACGACGGAGCGGACGATCACGACCGCGGTGGCGATCGTCGACCATCTCTACGGATCGTATGCGACGCGCACGTTCAACAGTCTGCGCGGGACGTGGATCGAGGGCGAGATGCTGGGCGCGGCGGACCTGCGACGCGGCGTGCCGGTGCACTTGGAACGCAAGGGGTTCTGCGTGTTCGAACTCTCGCAGGAGGTGTGACGGTGCGGCCGTACGCGTTCGGCGTGAGCGAGTTCACCACGTGGCCGCAGACGTTCGCGCGGGACGTGGAACTGTACGCGCGCTGCGGCGTGGAGAGCATCGAGGTGACCGAGTTCAAGCTGGACGCGTCGCGCATCGGGGAGCAACTGGCGACGGTCGCGGACGCGGGGCTGCGCGTCAGCTCGGTGCAGGCGACGATCCACTCGCTCTTCCCGGACGGATTGGCGGGCGAGCCGACGGCGCCGCGGGATCGCGCGCGGTACATGCGCGCGTCGATCGAGCGGTTCGCGCCGCACGTGCCGGAGGGCACGCCGTTCGTGGTGGTGACCGGTGCGGCGCCGGGCGGAGACGTGCAGCGGGTCATCGATGCGGCGGTGCCGGCGTTCCGCGAACTGGCGGCGGTCGCGGAGGCCGCCGGCGTCCGGGTGGCGTTCGAGCCGCTCAACCCGATGCTGATGAACAGCGATACGGCGATCTGGTCGCTCGAGGACGCGCGCGAACTCGTCGAGACGGTCGACCGGCCGGCGTTCGGCTTGTGCGTCGATCTGTGGAACGTGTGGCAGACCGGCGATCTGCCCGGCGCGATCCGGCGGGCGGACGGGCGGATCTTCCTCGTCCAGGTGAGCGACTATCGCCGACCGCGATCGCACAACGACCGCACGAACATCGGCGAGGGGGAGATCGACTTCCCGCCGATCCTGCGGGCGATCCGTTCGACCGCGTACGACGGGCCGTACGTGCTGGAGATCTTCTCGGGGGAATCGCTGCCGGACTCGCTGTGGCGGGCGGATGCGGAAGGCGTGGTGCGGCGCAACGCGGAGGCGTTCGCGCGGGCGTGGGAGGCGAGCGAGGCGGCGTGATGCGACCTGCGAAGATCTACGACTTGAGCCAGCCGGTGTTCTCCGATTGCCCGCAGTATCCGGATGCGAATCCGCGGCCGACGTCGATCTCGAGCCTGTATCTGCAGGCGGTGCACGGCGTGAATAAGGAGATCGTGGAGACGAGCACGCATACGGGGACGCACTGCGACGCACCGTATCACTTCTTCGAAGACGGCGAGACGATCGACCGGATGCCGCTTGCGACGTACGTCGCGCCGGCGATCGTGCTGGACTTGCGGTCGAAGAAGGCGGGCGAGGCGATCGAGCGCGCCGATGTGGAACCGCTGCCGGAGGGATTCGAAGCGGGCGACGTCGTGCTGCTCAATACCGGCAACGGGCGCTTGCGCGGGAACACGGCGCGGTTCCTCAAGCAGTACGCGTGGCTGACGGGCGAGGCGGCGGAGTATCTGGTCGCGCGCGGCGCCGGCGGCGTGGGGATCGATGCGGTGAGTTTGGGCGGGTATGGCGATCCGAAGAAGGCGGGGCCGGCGCATCGGGCGATGCTCGGCAACGGCAAGTGCGTGGTGGAGGAGCTGTATTTTCCCGAGGGCGTGACGGACGGGCGGAAGCGGCTGTTCGTCGCGGCCCCGGTGAAACTGCGCGGCTGCAGCGGCGCGTGGACGCGCGCGATGCTCTGGGAGTTCTAAACGGGCTGGAAGTTACAGTGCGGATCGCGCGTTCGGCGCGATCGTCCGAGGGCGGTGGGTGGCTATGCCGGAGGTGATGGCTTTTAGGCCGGCGGTTACGACGTTGGCGTCTTTGGCGGCGGCGTAGGTGCGGTGGCCGTCGACTTCGAGGGCGATGTAGGCGATGGCGGTGGCGTCGGCGCCCGTTTCGAGGGCGTGTTCGGCGTAGTCGAGCACGCGGATGTCGATCGCGAACGCGTCGGCGAGCGCGCGGACGAAGGCGTCGATCGGGCCGTTGCCGGCGGCGGCGATCTCGCGGTCGCCGCGCGCGTCGCGCACGGCGGCGCGTACGTCGCAACGTTCGCCGGTGGTGGTGAAGGCGGCTTCGACGAAGGCGAGGCCGGCGTTCGGAGCGAGGTAGGTCTGTTCGAAGAGCGCGTGGATGCCGGCGGGCGAGAGTTCGCCGCCGGTCGCTTCGACTTCGCGTTGCACGATGCCGGAGAAGTGGACCTGGAACGTGCGCGGCAGGTCGAGACCGAATTCGGCCTCGAGGATGTAGGCGACGCCGCCCTTTCCCGATTGGCTGTTGACGCGCACGATCGCTTCGTAACTGCGGCCGAGGTCGTGCGGATCGATCGGGAGGTAGGGGACTTCCCAATAGCCGCCGGCGCGTTTGCGCTGGGCGCGCATGCCCTTCTTGATCGCGTCCTGGTGCGAGCCGGAGAACGCGGTGAAGACGAGTTCGCCGCCGTACGGATGGCGCGGATGCACGGGCAGACGGTTGCAGTGTTCGACGGTCGCGACGACGGCGGGCAGATCGCTCAGGTCCAAGCGCGGATCGACGCCCTGGCTCATCAGGTTGCCGGCCATCGTCACCAGGCAGACGTTTCCGGTGCGCTCGCCGTTGCCGAAGAGCGTGCCTTCGACCCGGTCCGCGCCGGCCATCAGCGCGAGTTCGGCGGCGGCGACGGCCGTGCCGCGATCGTTGTGCGGATGGATGGAGAGGACGACGGCGTCGCGGCGCGCGAGGTTGCGCGAGAACCATTCGATGCGGTCGGCGAAGACGTTGGGCGTCGTCATCTCGACGGTCGCGGGGAGGTTGATGACGACCGGGCGGGCGGGCGTCGGATCCCAGACGTCGAGCACCGCTTCGCAGACGCGTTTGGCGAACGGCAGTTCCGTGCCGGTGAAGCTCTCCGGGCTGTATTCGAAGCGGACGTCGATCTCGGGCGATTCCGCGGCCCGCCGCGCGCAGCGGCGCGCGCCGTCGACGGCGATCGCGACGATGCCGTCTTCGTCGAGGCCGAAGACGACGTCGCGCTGGAGGGTGGAGGTGGAGTTGTAGAGATGTACGAGCGCGCGATCGGCGCCGCGCAGGGCCGCGAAGGTGCGGTCGATCAGATCGTGGCGCGCCTGCGTGAGCACGGCGATGGTGACGTCGGCTGGGATGGCGCGGTCGTCGACGAGCGAGCGGACGAAATCGTAGTCGGGCGCGCTTGCGGAGGGGAAGCCGACTTCGATCTCCTTGAAGCCCATGCGCACGAGCAGATCGAAGAAGCGGCGCTTGCGATCGAGTCCCATCGGTTCGGCCAACGCCTGATTGCCGTCGCGCAGGTCGACGCTGCACCATCGCGGCGCCTGCGTGAGGACGGCCGCGGGCCACGTGCGGTCGTGGAGCGCGACCGTCTCGGGACGGCGGTAGCGGTCATGGCGCATACGACACCCACGAACGGTGCGCGAAGTTCTTGCCGCGGACGGCGCGCGCGTATTCGGCGGCGAGATGATCGGCGACCGGATGCGCGTGCCAGGTGCGATCGTCGATGCAGGCGATCTTGGCGACCTCCGCGGCGGTGCCGGTGAAGAAGACCTCGCCGGCTTCGAAGAGATCGCGCGGGCGGATCGGACGGACGGTGACGTCGTAGCCGAGATCGCGCGCGAGCGTGATGACCGTATCGCGGGTGATGCCCATCAGTACGTCGGCGCTCGCGTCGTTGGTGACGATGCGCCCGTCCTTGACGACGAAGACGTTCTCGCCGGTGCCTTCGGCGATCTCGCCGCGATCGTTGAGGAGGATGGCTTCGTCGAAGCCGGCGGCGGTCGCGTCGTGCAGGGCGAGGATGGAGTTGGTGTAGTGGCCGCTCGCCTTGACCGTCGACGGCAGCGAAGCGGACGGCGTCTTGCGCCAGCGCGAGACGGTCGCGCGCACGCCGCTCTCGCCGAGCAAGGAGCCCGCGAGCGGTTTGAGCGCGACGAGCACGTGCGTCGGACAGGAGTAGCGCGGCGCGAGCGAGATGCCCTTCGCGCCGAAATATGCGAGCGGACGGATGTAGCCTTCGGCATACCCGTTCGCTTCGAGCGTCGCGAAGATGGCGCGCGAGAGCGCGTCGACGTCGTACGGGACGGCCAGGCCGTAGACCGCGGCCGAGCGATGGAAGCGCTCGAGGTGTTCGCGCAGGCGGAAGACGGCCGGACCGCGCGCGGTCGCGTAGGCGCGGATGCCTTCGAAGACGGCGGAACCGTAGTGCAGGGCGTGGGTGAACGGCGCGACGGCGATCGCTTCGGCATCGCGGAGTTCGCCGTCGAACCACATCCGTTCGGCCCTTCGAGACGCTCGCTGCGCTCGTTCCTCAGGATGACGCACCTCTAGCACGTGACAGCTCCTCGGGATGCAGATCCGACGGCCGATGCGTACTTCGCGAAGACGCCGGTGGTGTAGCGTGGGGCGGGGGCGCGCCACGACGCGCGGCGCGCGGCCATCTCGTCGGGCGGAACGGCGGTGGAGACGGTGCGCGCGTCGATGTCGATGCGTATCTCGTCGCCGTCGCGCAGCAGCGCGACCGGTCCGCCGACGTAGGCTTCCGGCGCGAGGTGGCCGACCATCAGGCCGCGCGTTCCGCCGCTGAAGCGGCCGTCGGTGAGCAGGGCGACGCTTTCGCCCAGACCCGCGCCGACGATCGCGGCGGTGATGCCGAGCATCTCGCGCATGCCGGGGCCGCCGCGCGGACCTTCGTAGCGGATGACGACGACGTCGCCGGGGACGATCGCGCCGCGGACGATCGCGTCCATCGCGGCTTCTTCGGAATCGAAGACGCGCGCGGGACCGACGTGCAAGGGACGCTCGTGTCCGGCGATCTTCACGACGGCGCCGTCGGGCGCGAGATCTCCGCGCAGGATGACGAGTCCGCCCGTCGGTTTGAACGGACGATCGGCGGTGGAGACGACGCGCTGGCCGGGCGTCTCGACGACGGTCGCGACGGCTTCGCGCAGGGTCGCCCCGCTCGCGGTACGGGCGTCGCCGTCGACCAGACCGGCGTCGACCAGGCGGCGCGCGATCAGCGCGCTGCCGCCGGCGGCGTCGACGTCGTAGGCGAGATAGGTGCCGCCGGGCTTGAGATCGGCGACGATGGGCGTGCGGTCGCTGATCGCGTCGAACGCGTCGATCTCGAGCGGCACGTCCGCTTCGTGCGCGATGGCGAGCAGATGTAGGACGCTGTTCGTCGATCCGCCGGTGCCCGTGGCAGCGGCGATGGCGTTGGCGAATGCGGCCGGCGTCAGCACGTGGCTGGGACGGATGCCTTCGCGCAGGTGGTGGATGGCGAGCTTGCCGGCGTCGATCGCCCACTGCTTGCGGCGCGGATCGTGCGCGCCGGGCGTGGCGCTGCCGAGCGGCGCGAGGCCGAGATATTCGATGACGGTGGCCATCGTGTTCGCGGTGAACTGCCCGGCGCACGCGCCCGGTCCGGGACAGGCGCGATCTTCGATCGCCTTGAGCTCGTCGAGATCGATCTTGCCCGCGGCCTGCGCGCCGATGGCCTCGTAGACGTCGACGATCGAGAGATCGCGATCGCCGTAGCGTCCCGGCGCGATCGGGCCGCCGTAGAGCATCACGGCGGGGATGTCCAGGCGCGCGAGCGCCATGGCCGCGCCGGGGATCGTCTTGTCGCAGCCGACGAGCGCGACCATCGCGTCGAAGAGATAGCCGCGTCCGACGAGTTCGATCGAGTCGGCGATCACTTCGCGGCTGACGAGCGATGCCTTCATGCCTTCGGTGCCCATCGCGATGCCGTCGCTGATGGCGATGGTGTTGAATTCGAACGGCGTGCCGCCGGCCTCGCGCACGCCCTGCTTCACGTACTCGGCGAGTTCGCGCAGATGGAAGCCGCACGGCATCGTCTCGATCCAGGTGTTGGCGATGCCGACGAGCGGTTTGGCCAGGTCTTCGTCGGTGAGACCGGTCGCCTTGAACATGGCGCGCGCGCCGGCGCGCGAGGGGCCTTGGGTGAGGACGGCGCTGCGTTCGTTCAGCATGCGCGTTCCTCGTCGACGCCGGCGATGGCGCCGGCATACGTCCGCGCGTCGACGTTTCCGCCGGTGACGACGATGCCGACGGTGCGATCGCGGAAGAGGTCGGGGCGCGCTACGACGCCGGCCAGACCCGTCGCGCCCGCGCCTTCGGCGACGACCTTCTCGGTCTCCATCAAGCGGTGCATGGCCGCGACGATGGTGCGCTCGCCGACGGAGATCCAGGCGTCGACGGCGTTCCGCGCCTGGGAGAACGCGCGATCGCCGAGCGCGCGCACGGCGATGCCGTCGGCGATCGCGCCGCCCTCGGAGCGGACGCCGTAGACGCGGATATCGGGACGCAGGGCCTTGGCCGCGCAGGCCATTCCGGCGATGAGGCCGCCGCCTCCGGCCTGCACGACGAGCGCGTCGATCTGCGGCGCCTGCGCGAGCATCTCGAGCGCGATGGTGCCGCCGCCGGCCATCACCGCCGCGTCGTCGTACGGATGGACGAAGACCGCACCGCTGACGACTTCGAGCGCGCGCGCGTGGAGCGCGGCCTCGTCGTACGAGTCGCCTTCCAGCACGACGCGCGCGCCGAACTCGCGCGCCTTGCGCACTTTGACGTTCGGCGTCGCCTTCGGCATGACGATCGTCGCGCCGACGGCGAGGCGGCGCGCGTGATAGGCCAGGCCCAGCCCGTGATTTCCCGCCGAGGCGGCGATGACGCCGCGCGCGCGTTCTTCGAACGAGAGCTGGAGGAGCGCGTTGAGCGCTCCCCGCTCTTTGAACGAACCGGTGAACTGCAGCTGTTCGAGTTTGATCCACGTGCGGATGCCGAGCGCGGCGGCCAGACGCGGTGCGGTGCGGCACGGCGTCACCGAGACGGCGCCCGCGATGCGTCGGGCCGCGTCGCGGACGGCGTCGAGGGAGAGCGCGTCGTCCATCAGCAGACCCGGAACTTCAAGGGTTCGCCGTCGCGCGTCTCCCTGCGTTCGTCCGCGGCGAGCCACGGCATCAGCGCGCGGAGCTTCGCGCCGATCGATTCGATCGAGCGATCCGCCGCTTCGGCCTTGAACCGCTCGAAGCGCGGCTTGCCGGCGGCGTGCTCGGCCACCCATTCGCGGGCGAAGGTGCCGTCCTGGATCTCGTGCAGGATGGCGCGCATCGTCTCGCGCGTGCGGTCGTCGACGATGCGCGGGCCGCGGGTGTAGTCGCCGAAGCGCGCCGTGTTGCTGATGACATCGCGCATGCCTTCGATGCCCTTCTCGTACATCAGGTCGACGATGAGCTTCATCTCGTGGAGGCATTCGAAGTAGGCCATCTCCGGCGCGTAGCCGGCCTCGACGAGCGTGTCGAAGCCGCTGCCGACCAGCGCGGAGACGCCGCCGCAGAGCACCGCCTGTTCGCCGAACAGATCCGTCTCGGTCTCTTCTTTGAACGACGTCTGCAGGATGCCGGCGCGTCCGCCGCCGATGGCGCTCGCGTAGGCGAGCGCGACGTCGCGCGTGTCGCCGCTCGGATCCTGATGGATCGCGATGAGGCACGGCACGCCGCGGCCCGCTTCGTATTCGGTGCGCACGAGCCGCCCCGGACCTTTCGGCGCCGCCATGAAGACGTTGACGCTCTTGGGCGGTACGACCGTGCCGAAGTGGATGCCGAAGCCGTGCGCGAACGCGAGGTACGCGCCCGGCCTGAGGTGTTCGACGATCGAACGGAGGAAGAGCGCGGGCTGCTCTTCGTCCGGCGCGAGGATCATGACGACGTCGGCCGCCTGCGCGGCGCGCTCGACGCTCGCGGTCGCGATGCCGTCCTCGCGCGCGACCGCGTGGGACGGAGATCCGTCGCGCAGACCGACGACGACGTCGACGCCCGAGTCGTGGAGATTGCGCGCGTGGGCGCGGCCTTGGCTTCCGTAGCCGATTACGGCGACCGTCTTGTCGCGCAGTTTGGCGGGGTCGGCGTCGTGATCGTAGAGGGCGTTCATGCAAACGTTTCCTTGTCGTCGTGCAGCAGTTTGGCGATGTGGAGATCGAGCCGGCGCAGCGCGTCTGCGGGGCCGGAGAGGTCGAGGCGTGCGGTCCACGTCCCGCCGGTGTAGGTGGATTCCAGGCGTTCGTAGCCGCAGCCGTAGCGGTGGGCGACGTTGATGATGCGGGCGAGCAGGCGCGGATCGCGCATCTCGACGATCATGCGGGCACCGCTTCGAGCGATTCGTGGACCGACGTGCCCGACGGGATCATCGGCCAGACGTTCTCGAGCGGATAGCACGCGCAGTGCAGGAGGGTCGGGCGATCGCTGGCGAGGAACGCGCGGATCGCCCGCGACAGATCGGATCGGGCCGAGACGCTGCGCGCTTCCATGTCGTAGGCGCGCGCGATCGCGACGAAGTCGGGATTGTCGTCCAGACTCGTGGCCGAGTAGCGTTCGTTGAAGAAGATCTGCTGCCACTGACGGACCATGCCGAGATTGCGGTTGTCCATCAGCAGCACTTTGACCGGAACGGCATAGCGGCGCAGGGTGGCGAGTTCCGCGAACGACATCTGGAAGCCGCCGTCGCCGACGATCGCGACGACCGGGCGGCCCGGATTGGCGAATTGCGCGCCGATCGCGGCGGGGAAGCCGAAGCCCATCGAACCGAGTCCGCCCGACGACATGAAGTCGCGCGGGTGATGCGGGCGCACGCGCTGCGCCGCCCACATCTGGTGCTGGCCGACGTCGGTGGCGACGATCGTCCCGGGCGCGACCTGGGCGAACAATTCGTCGAGCACGTCGGTCGCGGAGAGGACGTCGCCCGCGGCGGGATCGCGCGGCGGCGGCGCGCCGCGGACGCGGGCCTGGGCGGCCCATGCGGCGTGTCGCGGCGAAGGCGCGCGTTCGGCGAGCGCGGCGTTGAGCGCGACGAGCGTCGCTTTGAGATCGCCGTGCAGGGAGATCTCCGGCTGGACGATCTTCCCGAACTCGCTGGCATCGACGTCCGCGTGCACGATCGTCGCCTTCGTCGCCCAGCGTTCGGGATTGCCGGTGACGCGGTCGTCGAAGCGCATGCCGAGCGCGATGACGACGTCCGCGTCGTGCACGGCGAGGTTCGCGCGCTTCCAGCCGTGCATGCCGAGCATGCCGAGGAAGTTCGGATCGTCGGGGTGCGCGCAGCCGAGGCCGTGCAGGGTCGCCGTATGCGGCGCGCCGAGGAGCGCGACGAACGCGCGGAACTCGGCGACCGCATCGCTCCAGCGGGCGCCGCCGCCGGCGATGACCACCGGTCGTTCGGCGCGCGCGATCGCTTCGATCGCCTGCGCGAGATGCGCGGGTTCGGCGACGGCGGAAGCGCTCGGCGCGCGTCGGGCGCTCGCCTCGGACGGCGCGAACGACTGTTTGAGGACGTCGCTCGGGATGTCGACCAGCACCGGACCCGGACGCGGACCGCGCGCCATCTCGAAGGCCGCGCGCAGGGCGGGCACGAGCTGCGCGATGTCGCGGACGACGACGTTGCGCTTGGTGATGGTGTGCGTGAGCGCCGCGACGTCGGCTTCTTGGAACGCGTCGGTGCCGAGCAGCGTGCTCTTGACCTGGCCGGTGATCGCGACGAGCGGAACGCTATCCATCATCGCATCGAGGATGCCGGTGATGAGGTTGGTCGCGCCCGGACCGCTGGTCGCGAGGCAGACGCCGACGCGTCCGCTCGAACGAGCGTAACCGCCTGCGGCGAACGCGGCCGCCGCTTCGTGCCGGACGAGCACGTGCCGGACCTTATGCCCGTACAGCGCGTCGTAGAGCGGCATGATGGCGCCCCCCGGATAGCCGAAGACGACGTCCACGCCTTCGCGATCGAGGGTCTCGAGGACCAGATGCGCGCCGGTGCGCGCCGAGATTCCGGTTTCCACGTAGCCTCCAAAAAAAGAAGACCCCCGCCGGTCCGGCGGAGGTCTTTTTGCTTTTGCGTTCCTGTCGTTACGCTACAGCCGACCTACACCAGTCCATCTCGGAAAGGCTAATAAGGACGACGGTGGTAACGACGAGTGCGCGAGACATTTGCGACACCCTATCACGCGAAAAAGCGCGCGTCAACCATTGTAACGGAACTTCCCACGCCGGGGGATGGCGGTGTCAGAAGATCCGGCCCGGCCCAAGGGCCTCTCTTAGAGTAGGCGAACGGTACCATGCCCGGCCGGCGCTACGTCCGACGCGGGTTTGCCGTCTTATCTGGAGGGTCGATGTTCCGTCGCATGCTTCTCGGCGCCGCGATCTGCGCCGCCGGCCTCACGATGCCGCTCGCCGCGGGCGCGCAGACGCCGCCCGGTCCGCCGAAGCCGTACGCCGCGTTCGTCGCGGGCGCGACCGTCGAACCCGGCCTGATCCCCATCGTGACGAAGGACGGGCACGTCTATCTCTCGCTCGCGCCGGCGCAGATCGGCGCGGACTTCATCGAGACGTCGGTTCCGAACACGGGCCTGGGCGGCTTCGGGCCGGCCGCGGGCGAGCCGTATCTGGCGCCCGCGCGCATCTTCCGCTTCGAGCGCGCCGGCAACAAGATCGTCTTCCGCTGGCCGAACACGTTCGCGCAAGTGACCGCGGGAACGCCGCAGGGCGTCGCGGCGGCGCAATCGCTGCCGAACTCCGTGATCGCCGTCGTGCCGATCGCGGCGACCGACGACATCACCGGGAACGTCCTCGTGCCGGCCGACCCGTTCCTGACCGACATGGCCGGCTACCAAGCCGCGTTCGACGCTACGGTCGGCAGTCCGATGCACGGGTATCGCATCGACCCGTCGCGCGCGTTCTTCACCTCGACCAAGGCGTTCGCGGATAACGACGTCCTGCGCGTCAGTCAGACCTGGGCCAGCGGCGACCCCGATACGATCGACAACGCGCCCGACCCGCGCAGCGTCGAGGTCGGCGTCACCTACAACATCATCGCGGCGCCGCACGACGGCTACGTACCGCGCATCAACGACGCGCGGGTCGGCTACTTCATGCAGCCCCTCCTGGACTTCCAGAGCGACGACCTGCGCACGCGGAACGTCAACTATCTGGCGCGCTGGAACTTCGCGCCCGAGCATCCCGGCCAGCCGTCGCGGGCCACGCGTCCGCTCGTGCTCTATCTGAGCAACACCATACCGACGCACTATCGCGATACGGTGAGGCAGGCGCTGCTGACCTGGAACCGCGCGTTCGACGCGATCGGCATCCTCGGCGCGGTGCAGGTGCAGCAGCAGCCCGACGATCCGTCGTGGGATCCGGACGACATCCACCACAACATGATCCGCTGGATCGACACCACGTCGCCGCAGTACGGCGCCGAGGCGCTGATCGTGACGGATCCGCGTACGGGCGAAGAGCTCAACGTCGGCGTCAACGTCGACGCGATCGAGGGTACGGCCCAGCGCTACTTCCGCTACGTGGTGGCGCCGGCCCGCGGCATCGCCGATACGGCCGCGGCGGAAGACGCCTTCCGGCAGCAGTATCTCCGCAGCGTGGTGCTGCACGAGTCGGGACACGATCTCGGGCTGCAGCACAACTTCATCGGATCGATGGCGTATACGGCGAAGGACCTTCAGAGCAAGGCGTTCACGTCCAAGTACGGCGTCGCGACGTCGGTGATGGAATACGCGCCGGTCAACGTCTGGCCGAAAGGCACGCCCAACGGCGACTACAACCAGCTCGTGCTCGGACCGTACGACTACTACGCGGTGAAATACGGCTACGGCTACGTTCCGAACGCCGCGACGGCGCAGGCTGAACTGCCGACGCTGCGCCGCTGGGCGGATCGCTGGAGCGATCCGACCTACCGCTTCGCATCGGACGAAGACGCGTTCTTCCCCGGCGGTCACGCGATCGATCCGCGCGTCCAGCAGAACGACCTGACGAACGACCCGCTGCAGTGGTGCGCGACGCAGGGCACGATGCTGCACGGCATCATGAACGCCGTCGGGAGTCGCTTCCCGCAGAACGGCGAATCGTACGACGACGCGCGTCGCGCGTTCCTCACGCAGGCCGCGCAGTACGGCCGTTGCGCGAACATGGCGGCGCACGTCATCGGCGGCGAATATCTCTCGCGTTCGAACCGCGGGGATCCGCACGCGTCCGCGCCGCTCACCGCGGTCTCGCGCCGGCAAGAAGCGCGGGCCTGGCACTTCCTGGCCGAAAACCTGTTCTCGGAGGCGGCCTGGACGTTCAATCCGAGCGTGCTGCGCACGCTGACCTCTTCGGAGGTGAGTTCGCTCACCGGCGGCGGGACGTGGGTCTACAATCCGTCGCCGCGTCACGACGTCTCGGTCGCGACCCTCGCCGCGGCGGCGCAGGGCGCCGCGCTCTCGGAGATGTATGCGCCGCTGACGCTCCAGCGCATCGACGAACTCTCGGCGAAATACGGCGCGGGCAGTACGATGACGCTCGGCGATCTCTTCGACTGGTCGTACGACAGCATCTTGGGCGATATCGGAAGCGCGAAGAACGGCGTCGTGCGACGCAATCTTGCGACGCGTTACGCGCGGATGATGGCCAGGATGTGGGTCTCGCCCGCACCGGGGACGCCGGACGACGCGCGCGCGATGGCACGCGCGACGTTGACGAGATTGGCCGCGTCTGCGGGATCCGCCGGCGGCCGCAGGCTCGATGCGGCGACTTCGGCGCACGTCGCGGCGCTGGCCGCGATCGCGAAGCAGGCACTCGCGGCTACGGTGACGTCTCCGTCACCATAGCCGCGCGGGCGCTAGTGGTGGATGGGGCCGAGCGAGTACGGGTTATCGCCGCTCAGGTTGACGAAGAACGTGCCCTTGATGCCGCCGGCACCGCTGTCGGGGAAGATGCTCTTGTTGACGCTGTCGATGTCGCGGATGGTCCCACCCGAACAGTCGGCGTTGCGCGTGACTTCCGCGCGGACTTTCATCTCGCCCGGAACGGGGACCGGCGTCTGCGGGAAGACGAAGCCGAAGACCTGTTTCGCGTGCGGTCTGACGAAGCGCGGGCGGCCTTCCGCCTCGCCGACGATCGACCACGGCAGATAGAACGTCGCGCGATAGATCGTGATCCACGCGCACGAGTTCGAGTTGTTGTCCAGGGTCAGATAGATCGCCCAGGCCGGCGCTTTGAGCGGCTTGTGATCGTTTTCGGGAGCGGCGATGGCGCTCGATCCGAACATCGCGAGGGCGAGTCCGAACGTGCAGAAGCGGACGAGTTTGTTCAAGTAGAACTCTCCAAGTAGCGAAGTGCAACTGAAGAGCGAACGTTAAGCGAGCATCCGGAAGTTCCTAGTCCGAGGAACGAAATGGTGGGCGGTATTGGGATTGAACCAATGACCCCTTCCGTGTCAGGGAAGTGCTCTCCCACTGAGCTAACCGCCCGGGAACCTCGCGGAGTATAGCAGAGGGCCCCACGTTTGACAAGCGACATTTGCGCCTGCTACCATAGGCGGACGCCGCGCGCGATTGCGCGAGCGTTCTAGAAAGGGGGACCCGTTCGTGAATATGCTCCGAATCGCAGGCTTCCTTTCATCGGGAACTTCGGTCTCCGGCTAGCACTGCAGGCTAGTCGGTCGACTCCGGAGGCCTTCGATGATCGCATCGAGGGCCGTTTTGTTTCCCTTACCGCCACTCACACCGAAGAACGAGGCTTATCATGGAACCTTGGCTGCAAGCCGAGATCCGTGTGCGCCGCGATGAACTGTACGACGTCGCTCGCGCTGCTAGGCTGACCCGCCTCGCCGAGAGCGGTCGAAGTACGGGTATCCGCGGACGCATCGCGGACGGTGCCGGCGCGATCGGCGCCGCACTGACCACCTTCGCGGACCGTATCCGCGCCTGACTAGATGTCGTCGGGACCGAGCGCCGTATCGGCGCCGGCCCAGGCGGCATCGAACTTCCCCTTCGCTTCCGCCGCCGCGCCGGGCATGCTCTCGGCGTCCGCGGCGGCCTCCAGCCCGTAGAGCGCCCGCGGATCGCGCGGATATTGCGCCAGCGTCGCGGCGAACGCCGCGGCCGCATCTTCGTAGCGCTTCGCGCGCAGATAGATGCCGCCGATCGCTTCGGCCACCGGCCACGCCGGCACGTATTCCGCTTCGTAGTTCAAGCGCTGCTTTTCGGCGAAGCCGCGTAGCACGGATACCGCAGTTTCGACCTTGCCGGCGCGTTCCAGCAGGCGCGCGTCCGCGATCGCGCCGATCGCCGTGTCCTTCGTCGCCGCCGGAAGGGCTTTATAGTCGGTGGCAGCTTCGTCCCAGCGTCCGAGCCGCGCCAGGGCCAGCGCGCGGGCGGCGGGCAGTTGCGCGTCGTCCTTCGAGGGCGGCAGCGCCAGGAGTTCGATCCAGCGTCCGAAGCGCGCCATCGTCTGCGATCGGAGCGCGTCCGGTCTGCCGGAGAGCCGCGCACCGCGTTCGCGCCATCGCATCGCCGCCGCGTAGTTCCCGAGATACATCGCCGCGGAATAGCCGATCGCGACATCGTGATCTTCGTATTCGGAGGGCGCGGCATCGGGTTCGGCACGGAGCGCTTCGCTCAGCCGGTAGCCGCGTTCCGAGGAGGCGACGGCACGCGCGTAGTCGCCCGTTTCGATCCAGGCGTGCGCCGGCATGTGGGCCAGATGTTCTTGCTCGGGTGCGAACGTCATCGCATCCAGCCGCATCGCGCACGGGATCGCGGGCGACCTTTCGGCCGCATCGTCGTAGGCGTGCACGCAGAGGTGATCGGCCATCGGATGCTCCGGATCGCGGGCGAGCACGGTCGCCGTCAGCGATGCGACCTGCGCCCAGGCGCCGTTCTCGGCCAGGGCCTCGGCATAGAGCATCGCTACGTCGTCGTCCTCCGGATACGCCGCGGCCACGACGGCCATCTGCTCGCGATAGGCGCGCGCGTCGGCGTCGTGCGCGTCCCAGTCGCCGGCGAATCGCAAGGCGAGCGCGTCGATGAGCGCGCGATCGCGGGGCGTTGCGGTCGCTTCCAGGCCGACGGCGCGGGCGATCAGCGGCTGGGCTTCGCGGAAGTCGCCGGCATCGGCCGGCGTATTGATGTTCGGGCTGCGCGAAAGCGCCATGCCCCAATAGGCCATCGCCGAGTTCGGATCGCGCTGCGAGGCCATTTCGTAGGTCGCGTATGCGGCGTTTCGATTGTAGGAATAATAGTCGAGCAGGCCGCGATCGAGGAGGTTCGCGAGCGTGAGGGCGGCGATCATCGGAACGTGTGTTGCGGCCCCGCTTCGAACGCTTCGATCGCCGCCCGCCACGGCGGCGGCACCGGAATCGTCGCGTCCGCTTCGAAATCGAAGGCGACCATGGTCGTCTTGCCGTTGGCGGCCCGTTTGCCGCTCGCCTCGCTCCAGATCTCGTAGACGAAATCGAACGACTTCGTGCCGATCCGCGGGATCGAACAGCCCACGACGATCGGTTCGCGATACGAGAGCTGCCGTTCGTAAGCGAACTCGATGGTCGCCTGGATCATGCCGTGCTTGCCGTGGATATCGGTCTCCATGACCCGGGCGAAGTATTCGGCGCGCATGGTCTCGGCCCAGCGGATGTACGCGACGTTATTCACGTGGCGCATCATGTCGACGTCGGAGAAGGGCACGGCGAACCGGGAGACGAGCGGGAAACCTTCGAGCATGGAGTTCCTCTTTCGGCGCTTCCGCACGGAACCCGCGCGGGCGAGATAAAGGTCGCTTTACACGGAGAGGTCCGATAGGATAACATACCGTCTTGTCCAAGGTGGACGGTCGCCCGGGCGCGTAGCTCAGTGGGAGAGCATCCGCTTCACACGCGGGGGGTCGTTGGTTCAATCCCAACCGTGCCCACCATTCCCCGAAAGGGGAGCCACCCTGGCGTTGTAGCTCAGTTGGTTAGAGCGCCGCCCTGTCACGGCGGAGGTCGTGGGTTCGAGCCCCATCAACGTCGCCACTTGTGGAAGGGCCCCGCTGCTGTCGGCAGCGGGGCCCTTTTCATTTCGGCGACGGGGTCCGTTCGATCGATGGGGCTGCTCGGGCGGTGGGCTGGATCGAGCGAGGGCTACTCGACGCGGACGATCGCCATCATGCCGTGATCTTCGTGGAAGAGCATGTGGCAGTGGAAGACGAACGTGCCGCGCGGCACGTGGCGGAAGTCCAGGAGTACTTTCGTGAGCGAGGGCTTGACGAGGGGATAGTTGGGATCGACTTTGTTCGGCAAGAGCGTGCCGACCGGTAGGATGACGGTGTCGACGGTCAGCGGATAGCCGTTCGCTCCGGCCTCATAGACGAACGCCATCTGGTGGATGTGGAAGGCGTGCTGCTCGAGGGTCGTGTTGATCAGCGTCCACTCCTCCACGGTGCCGGCCTTTACGACGACGTCCGCGTTGAGCGGCACCTTGCCGCCCGGCGCGTACACCGGCACGAAGGGATGTTCGTGGAACTTCGGGTTCGTCGTGTCGGTGACGAAATAGACCGGATGTATCCGCGATTTGCCGACGGTCGGTACGACGTACTCGGTGAACGTGATCGCGCGGCGCCGGATCGACGCGCGATGGGTCCGCGCGTAGGCGATGAGTTCGGCGGCGGGCGTCTTCGCGGCGTCGACCGGAGTTGTCGCGAGTTTCTTCTCGACGGTCGGACCCGACGATGCGGCGACGTGCAGCAGGTCGAGCGGGAGTTGGTAGAACGCGTCGGCGCCCTCGCAGAAGTGCGTCGCCGCGAGCGTCAGCGTCTGGCCCGGCGCGACGTCGACCAGCACGTCGACCCGTCCGGCCGGAGGCACGGTGACGTGATCCATCGGGACGTAGTGCGAGAGCGGCGCCGCCGCATCGCCCGAGACGGGGACGCCGTCGCGAGCGACGACGCGCATCTGAACGGTGTTCTGCCGATCGTCGTGCAAGCGCAGGACCTTCGGAGAATCCGACGTCCCGTTGACGATGCGCAAGAGCTGCGTCTGCGCCGCAGGCACCGTGAGCGTCGCGGGCGCCCGGGTGCCGTCGACCGAGACGACGGTCTCGCCCTGTCGCGCGTCGCAACCGGTCGGATCTTCGACGATCGAGCCGGTGCGCATCGGGAACGAGAGCGGCCACGGGGGCGGTGCGAACGGGTCGTACGCGACCGGCGGCGCGGGCTTGAGCGCGGCGAGGTGCGGGGCCGAGGCGAGGAAGATCGCCGTATCGTCGGGCGCGAACGCATTGTCCGACGCGAACGGCTGCAGGTAGTTCAAGAGCACGACGTGATCGGCGCTCGCGTCGAGCTGCGGAACGTCCGCATCGACGATCCACGCGCCGTCCAGGCCGGTCGATACTTGCGCTTCCGCGCCGCCGTGCGCGTGCGGATGATAGAAGTACGTCCCCGGAGGCTGCGTGGCCGGAATCGTGATCGAATACTCGCACGCATGCATCGGCGTGCTCAGCGTCGAGAGGAAGATGTTCTCTTGGTCGGCGGGACCTTGGAAGCCGTGCAGGTGGATGTTCGTGTCCAGCGGCGAGAGCATCAGCGGCGGCGCGTCCATCGGGTGGTTCAGGTAGCCGACGTAGTGCGCCGTCGGCCCCATCGGCATCGCCATCGCCGTCGCCGGACTGCACGGCTTGAGCGCGTTGGATGCGACGTTCTCGCCCTTGCTCGGCGACGCGATGTCGTTGACGATACGCAGCGCGAAACGTTCGCCGCGCCGCACGTGGATGACGGGCGTGCCCAGCCGCATCGCTCCGGGACTGCCGTAGTAGTAGCAGAAGCGCTTCTTGTCGCGGTGGACGGCGAGGATCAGCTCGTGATCGCCCGCAGCGTCGAGCGGCATGGTCGAAACGACCACGCCGGGCGGTTCTACGAGGGCCTTGGATGAGGGCGCTCCGCACGAAGAGAGCGCGGCAGATAGCGCGATGGTCGCGAGCATATGGTTCCTTTCGTAAAAGGGCCCCGTGCGGGCGCAGTTCTGCGCCCGACAAGGGGCCCCTTGCTTACCGGTTCATACCGTCAGTGACACGAAATCGCCACCACCTGCTGACCGGGCTGGAAATCGACGTTGTTGCCCGGAGGCAGCGCGGTCTGCGGTACGCTGACCGTGTTTCCCGAGATCGTCGCCGACGCTCCGGGTATCGTGAACCACACGGGTCCCGATCCTTGGTCGCCGTAGACGTCGAGGTTGCACGTCGTCGCCGACCCGAATCCGGTGCTCTTCGTGATCGAGACGGCCGGCGCGGTCGTCCCGGTCTGGATGTCTGCCGGGCCGGGATTGTAGACGGAGAAGTAGACGATCGGCGTATATCCCGTCGTCGCGTTGTCGGCTGCGAGCGACGGCGTGATGTCGCCGTTGCCGATCGCGTCGGAGATCGTCAGCGTCCCCGAATCTTGCGTGACGGTCGCGAACTGCAACGTCGCCGAGATGTTCTGATACGCTCCGAGCACCGTCTGCGCGGGCGTCTGTCCGTTCGTGAAGGTCGTCGTCGTGCTCGCGCCTCCGAACGCGTAGGGCTGCGCCGCGCTGATCGCCGACGCATAGATCCCGCCGCTCGACGAGAGGACGTAGAGATTCTTCGTGTTCGTCGAGATCTGCTTGCCGGAACCCGGGACGTTCGCATATGCCGACGATGACGAATCGAGATCGAACGAGTAGATCTGCGAGCTGCTCCCGCCCGCCGGATAGCCGAGGACGTAGTAGTTGCCTTCGACCGTCGGCGTGAGATCCGAAGCGAGCCCCGGGAGCTGGACGAAGCCGGGCGTCCCCGCATACTCGTGATAGATGGCGCCGGCGGAGTTGAGCACGTACATCCCTCCGGGCGTTCCGTTGCTGTTCAGCCATCCGTAATTGCCCGGGTCGAACGAGCCGATGATGCGCACGCCGGCTCCCTGCGACGGCGACCATACGCCGTCGTAGTGCCAGATCGACCGGTCGGGTCCGGCTCCGCCGTTCGTGATGACGAAGATCGAACCGTCGTAGTCGGTCGTGATGTCGGAGGCGCCGCCGCCCGGCGACGACCACGATCCGCCGCTATATTCCCAGATGCCTCCGCCGGAGTTGATCGCCCAGACCGTCGACCCGTCGCGCGAGATGGCGATGCGCGAAGCGAGTCCCGAGATGTTCGACCACGAACCGTTCGCGTAGTGCCAGATGTTCTTATCGGGCCCCGCAGGTCCGTCGGACAACGCCCAGAGCGAGCCGTCCGTCGAGGCCGCGAGGAAACTCGCGCTTCCCGGGATCTGCGTGTAACCGGCGTTCTGCAATGCGACGTCCGCTTTCGGATGCGCGTCGAGCATCGCGCTCGCCGGAAGGATGGCGGTCTTCGCCATCGGTGCGGCCGGAACGCGTCCGGGCGACAGATCGCCGGATGCCGGCAAGATGTTCGTCGATGCGTGCGAACCGCAACCGGCCGCCATGAGAAGAGCTGAAAGTGCGAGGACGTTCGGTGCGAATGCAAAGCGGCGCATTAGCCATCTCCCGTAGCGCGAGTATCACACCTCGTCGCTAGCCCTTCTTGCTCGGAGGAACCGACCCTCCGGCTGCATCGCCGGGAAAAGGCCGTTCCCGAACGAGGGCCAATCCCCGGGCATGACCAGACATCGCTACTGGGTCGTGCTCTTGATGTTCTTGAGCGTCTTCATCAACTACATGGACCGGGTGAACTTCAACGTCGCGATTCCGAAGATACAAAGCGACCTAGGTTTCAACCTGGACCAGATCGGCCAGATCTCGTTCGCCTGGGCGATCGTCTATGCGGTCTTCAACTTCCCAGGCGGCTGGCTGGCCGATCGCATCGGCTTGCGTTGGGCGCTCCCGCTCTTGCTCGGCTGGTGGTCGGCGTTCACCATCGCCACGCCCTTCGCGCGCGGTCTCGGCGCCTGGTTCGCCGTACGCGGCCTGATGGGCGCGGGCGAGGCGCCGATCTGGCCCGTCAACGCGAAGGTCGCCAACACGTGGGCCGCGCCGGGCGAACGCTCGACGCTCTACACCTGGGCCGGTTCGGGACAGTTCGCAGCCCCCGCGCTGATGACGATGGTCGCCGGCTGGATCGTCGCGAGTCCGATGCTCGGCTGGCAGTGGTCGTTCGTCATCTTCGGCGCGGTCGGATTCCTGATAGTGCCGCTCTGGATATGGATCGTGCGCGACCGCCCCGCGCAGGACGCGCGCGTGAACGCCGAAGAGCTCGCGTTCATCGGCAACCGCGCCGCGCACGACGAGAAGCCGGACTGGCCAGGGATCCGCGACGTGGTGTTCAGCCGCACCGGCATCGGCATGCTGCTCGTCTATCTCACCTTCGGCTACGTGCTCTTCACGTTCCTCAACTGGATGCCGACGTACATGCACGACCAGTTCGGCATGAGCATCCTCAAGGGCTCGGCATGGTCGACGGTCGGCGCGCTCATGGGACTGCTCGGCTTCCTCATCTCCGGCCCGTTCAACGATCGTCTGGTGCGCAGGTTCGATCGGCTAACGGCGCGGCGCATCGGTGCGGCCGCGCCGATGGCGCTCGGTGCGGTCGCGATCGCGTTCTCGGTGCCGGCGGCGACGGCGGGGCAGGCGGGCGCGACCGCGATCCTCATCGGCTTCGCGATGCTGCTGATGAACATGACCGTCGGCGCCTGGGCGGTCAACGTCATCGACATCTCGCCCAATCAGGCATCGACCGGTTTCGTCTACGGCATCTACAACGGCGTGCTCAACGTGATGGGCGCATTCAGTTCGATCATCATCACGCGCATCGCCACGGCCTATCACTTCAACGTCGCGTTCGGCAGCGCGATCGTGTTCATGCTCGTCTTCGTCCTGGGCATCTTCATCGTCGACCGGAAGAGCTACGAGCGGCTCGTGGCCAAAGCCCACGCGGTACGTTCGGCGACGTAGTCACGGCCGGCGCGCGCCGCGCATTCTGCGGGTATGAAACGCCGCAGCAATCGGGTCCTCACATGGGCGCTGGCGATCTCGCTCGCCGCGCACGCCGTGCTCATCTATCTGGCGCAGGGCATGAAGGTCGGCGAGGCCGGTCCGGTCGAGCACATCCCGCCGATGAAGATCGTCCGGGTCCACGCCCCCAAACCCACGCCGCCGCCGGTTCCGACGCCCCAGCCGCGGCTGCGCGCCCTGCCGCAGAGGCACGCCGTCGCGCCGCCGCGACTCCCGGTCGTGGCGAACGTGAAAGATACCGCGGGGCAAGTCCAGCCGTACCGGCCGCCGGTGGTCGTCGGACCGCCCGGGCCGGGGACCGATCCGGTTTCGCCCGGCCCCGTCGCGACCGATTCGCCGGGGCCGACGTGCAGCGCCCCGTTCGTGGATGCGAAGGCGATCGATCCGGTGACGCCCGATACGCCGCCGCTGGCGGAAGAAGAGGGCCTGACCGGAACCGCGCAAGTCCGCGTCACGCTCGACTCCGACGGCCGGGTTACGAGCGCGACGATCTTCCGTTCGTCGGGGAGTTCGCTGCTCGATTCGGCCGCGGTGCTGGCGGCCAAGAGAAGTTCGTACCGCGCCGAGGTGCGCGACTGCACGAGCGTCGAGGGCAGCTATCTCTTCACGGCGACGTTCCAGTGATCGCCGCCCTCGCGGCGACCGCATTCGCGTACGACGCGCACGCGGCGCTCCGGGTCCGGGTGCGGCATCGCGCCGCGCTCGGCGGTGCGCGCGCGCAGATCGTCACGTTCGCCGGCGCCGACGGCGTACCGGTCACCGCCGAGATCGTCGCGCCGGCGAAAGCCGGCGCTCGCGGACCGGGCGTGCTCTTCGTCCACTGGCTGGGCGACCCGCAGACGACGAATCACACGGAGTTCGAACCCGATGCGATCGCGCTGGCGAAGCGGGGCGTCACCTCGGTGCTGCTCGACGCCTGGTGGTCGGCTCCGCAATGGGGCACGCGCGATTGGTTCGTGCAGGTGCGCTCGCCCGAAACCGACTACGCGGACTCGATCGCCGAGGTGAAGAAGTTCCGTCGCGCGCTCGATCTGCTCGACGCGCAGCCGGGCGTCGATCCGGCGCGCGTCGCGTTCGTCGGTCACGATTTCGGTGCGATGTACGGCGCGCTGTTAGCGGGCGTCGATCGCCGGCCGAAGTGGTACGTGCTCCTGGCCGGGAATCCGAGCTTCTCGCAATGGTTCTTGCTCGGCAAGAAGCCCGCCGACGTGGCGGCCTACACCGCGCAGATGGCGCCGCTCGATCCGCTGCCGTGTCTGGCGCGCTCGCGCGCCAAGGCGTTCCTGTTCCAGTACGCGCTCCGGGACCGCTACATCACGCCGCAAAGCGAAGCGGCGTTCTTCGCGGCCGCGCCGCCTCCGCGCGCGATGTTCGTCTACGACGCCACGCACGCGCTGGCCGTACCGCAAGCGCTCTCCGACCGGCTCGCGTGGCTCGAGGCGCGGATCTTCTAGTAGAGCCGGCCGCCGTTCGGGAGCGGCATTGCCGGCGCGACGAGCACCACGTTCCCGTCCGCATCGGGCAGACCGAGCACGAGCACTTCGCTCGCGAACCCGGCGATGCGTCGCGGCGGGAAGTTGACGACGCCCAGGACCTGCGTTCCCGGCAGCGATTCGAGCGCGTGCCGGACGGTGATCTGCGCGCTCGACCGTTTGAGCCCGATCGCCTCGCCGAAGTCGATCGTCAACTTGAACGCCGGCTTGCGCGCCTCGGGGAACGGCTCGGCCGCGACGATGGTGCCGACGCGTATGTCGACCGCGGCGAAGGCCGCTAGCGTATCCATGCTCTCGGGGTTCGGCCGGAGAAACGAAAAACCGCCCGGATGTTCCGGGCGGTTCCGATGTGGTGCCAAGACCGAGATTCGAACTCGGGACACCGCACTTTTCAGGCGCGTGCTCTACCAACTGAGCTATCTTGGCGAAGTCGCCCTCCCGGGCGACCGCGCTACGTTCTAGGCGGGCGCCGACACGCCTTCTTCGCGGTCTTGCCGGTCGAGATTCTCCCTTTTGTCGCTTTCGAGCCACGCGTTGGCGGCTTCCGCCCGCACCGCATCGGTTCGCGCGGCGAGCCACGCGTGCAGCGCTTCGTCGGTCGCATGCTCCCGGATCGCCCGGTCGAACTCGGCGGGCGTGACGCCCCAGCGCTGCAGTACGCCCTGGTCCATCGGACAGGGATAGATGTAGTCGAAGATCGTACCGGCCGCGGCCGCGCGCGCTTTATCCGAGACGCGCGCGAGCCACATATAGGGACCGATCTTCAGCCTGCCGGGCCGCGGGAACGTCTTGCCGTCGCGAAAGTCTGTCGCCATGCAGCTTTAGACCGCGGGGGGACGCCCGCGGTTGCGCGGGCAACTAGGCCGCATGTCGCTACGCGTCACGCCCGCCTCGACGCATTCCGCCGCCACCGAAGAGCCGCGCTGGCACGCGGCGATCGCGGTCGTCGTCATCCTCGCGCTGTACGTCACGCTGCCGTCCTCGCTCTTGCTCGGACCGGCCTTCCTCGCGCCGCTGCTTGTGCTCTCGCTGCTCTTGCCGCTCTTGATCTTCGCGCCGAGCCGGCATCAGGAGACGAGCCTGCAGCGCTCCGCATCCATCGCGCTGATCGCCATCACGAACCTCTTCAACGTCGGCTCGGTCGTGCTGCTCATCTACTACACCATGTTCGCGGCGAACCACTCGACGCTCACCGGCCCGCATGGCGAACTCGGCGGCGGCCATCTCCTGATCGCCGGCGCGCAGATCTGGATCACCAACATCCTCGTCTACTCGCTCTGGTATTGGGAACTCGACGGCGGCGGCCCGGAACCGCGCGCGCACGCGGGCTCCGCGGCCGAGTTCCTCCGCGCGGATTTCCTGTTCCCGCAGATGATCGTGGGCGACGAACGGATCGCGTGCATCGAGAAGCGGTGGAAGCCGCTCTTCGTCGACTACCTCTTCATCGCGTTCACGAACGCGCTGGCATTCAGCCCGGCCGATACGTTCCCGATCACGCGCCCCGCGAAGATGCTGATGCTGGCCGAGGCGCTCACGTCGTTCGTCACCATCGCGGTCGTCTTGGCCCGCGCGGTCGGCATCATCGCCTGATCGCGCACGAAGGCCTGCGGCCCGATGCTGACGTCGCCGCGGAACGGATAGTCCAGCAGCGCGATCAGCACCATGATCGTCGCGAGCACGATCGCGAGGCCGCCGGTCATCAGCACGTGCGCGCTGAAGCTGTCGACGCCGAAGAGGTAGGTGAAGCCGACCGTGATCGCCGCGACGATCAGCATCGCCGCCCACATCTGCGGCGGGATGCCTTGGTCGTTATCGAAGAGGCGCTTGCGCCGCGAGTCGGCGAGCGTGCGGATGAGTTCGAGCGCCTGCGTCTGGATGGCCGCGGCGCGCGACGTCTGCGGCGCATAGGCGACGATTTCGCGTTCGATCCGGTCGGCGAGATCGCGGGCCGCGCGGCTCCGTCCGCCGTGCCGCATCGCGGGCCATTCCTCGGCGACGACGGCGTCGGCATACCGGTCGCAATCGCGCCGCACGCTCTCGGCCAGCGGCGCGGGCAGGCCGTCGGCGATGCGGTGCAGGTCGGCGATCGCACTCGCTTCGCGCTGCACGTTGGCGGCGGACGCGTCGTACTCTTGCCAGACCACGACGACGACGAACGAGAGCAGTACGGCCATGACCGTGCCCGCGGTCGCGATCAGCGGGCCCGCGACGTCGTTGTGCGTGATCTGAGCGGGCTTGGCGTAGCGGCGCACGCACAAGAGCCCGGCGACCGAAAGCGCGGTGAAGACGGCGATGGCTACCGGCGCGAAAATCCAACTGGGGATCGCGTAAACCCAGGTCATCGCAACCGCCTTCGCTCGGGAGGTGTTGCCTCCTCGTAGGACGCGGTCGAGGATGGGTTGAATCGGGAGCGGCTCACAGGTGCGGGTATGATGTAATGGTAGCCTGTGACCTTCCCAAGGTCGACGCGTGGGTTCGATTCCCACTACCCGCTCCAATCAAGGCGACGTAGCCAAGTGGTAAGGCAGGGCTCTGCAAAAGCCCCATTCGGCAGTTCAAATCTGCCCGTCGCCTCCAAAGCCTTTCTCTCTTCCGATCGGGCATCGATGCGAATAGCCGTTCTCGGAGCCGGCGGTATCGGCGGCTTCGTCGCCGCGGCGCTCGCGCGTTCCGGTGCCGACGTCGGGATCCTCGCGCGCGGCGCGCACCTCGCGGCGATCCGCGAGCGCGGCCTTCGGGTCGAAAGCGAACTCGGCGCGCTCCACGTCCGCCTCCCCGCCTCCGACGCGCTCGCCGATCTCGGGCCGCGCGACGTCTTGCTCGCCACCGCCAAGGCGCACCAGTGGCTCGGCCTGCTCGATCAGGTCGCGCCGTACGCGCGCGCCGGCAGCACCGTCGTCACCTTGCAGAACGGCGTCCCGTTCTGGTTCGCGCGCGACCCGGAGCTGGAATCCGTCGATCCCGGCGGCCGCATCGGCGCGCTCTTCCCCGACGCGCAGGTCGTCGGCGGCGTCGTGCACGCATCCGGAACCGTCGCCGAGCCCGGCGTCGTCGTGCAGAGCGGCGGCATGCGCTATCCGCTCGGCGACCCCGCCGGCGGCGTCGGTCCCGTCGCGCGCGCGCTCGTCGCAGCGTTCGCGGCCGCGGGCCTGGCGCCGGAAGCGGACGAGGACATCCGGCAGACCGTCTGGCTCAAACTCGTCAACAACGTCGGGCTCAATCCGGTCAGCACCCTGCGCCGCGTCACGGTGCGGGCGATGCTCGCGGATTCCGCTTCGCGCGCCGAGGTGCGCGGACTGATGCTCGAGGCCATCGCGGTCGGCCGCGCCATCGGTGCGATCGGCGAAGTCGACGTCGACGCGCGCATCGCCTACGCATCGCGCATCGCGGACGTGAAGACCTCGATGCTGCAGGACTACGAACGCGGCCGCGCGCTGGAGACCGGGCCGATCCTCGGCGCCGCGATCGAACTCGCGGATCGCTCCGGCATCGAGGTACCGCTGATGCGGGCCGCCTTCGCGGCGCTCTCGCCATGCTGACGAAGCGCATCGTCCCCTGCCTGGACATCAAGGGCGGCCGCGTCGTCAAAGGCATCAACTTCGTGCGGCTGCGCGACGCCGGCGATCCGGTGGAACTCGCCAAGACGTACGAGGCTTCGGGCGCGGACGAACTCGTCTTCCTCGACATCACCGCGACGGTGGAGGGCCGGCGCGCGACGCGCGAGGTCGTGCGCGCCGTCGCGCGCGAACTGACCATCCCGTTCGCGGTCGGCGGCGGGGTCAACGCCGTGGACGACGTGCGCGATCTCCTGCGCGCCGGCTGCGACAAGGTCGCGCTGAACTCGAGCGCCGTGCGCCGTCCCGAACTGCTGCGCGAAGTGGCTGCGGAGTTCGGCAGCCAGTGCGTCGTCCTCGCGGTCGACGCGCGCCGTCGCGACGGCGGCTGGGAAGTCGTCGTCGACGGCGGCCGCACGCAGACCGGTCGCGACGCGCTGGGATGGATCGCCGAGGCGACGCGCGAGGGCGGCGCGGGCGAGGTCCTGCTCACCAGCATGGATCGCGACGGCACGAAATCGGGCTACGATCTGGAACTCACCACGGCCGCGCGCGATGCGACCGGCGTGCCGGTGATCGCCTCCGGTGGCGCCGGCACCATCGACGATTTCGCCGACGTCTTCGAACGGGCCGGCGCCGACGCGGCGCTCGCCGCGTCGCTCTTCCACTTCGGCGAGATCGCCATCCCCGATCTCAAAGCGGCGCTCGCCGCACGCGGGATTCCGATGCGGCCGTGGAACCCTAGCCCGCAACCATGAACGCGCGATCGCTCAAGTACGGCGCCGACGGCCTGATCCCGGTCGTCATCGCCGACGCGAACACCGGTGCCGTGCTGACGCTCGCGTGGGCCGATGCCGAGGCCATCGAGCGCACGATGAAGACGCGGCAGACGCATCTGTACTCGCGCAGCCGCCGCGCGCCGTGGCGCAAGGGCGAGACGTCCGGCAACACCCAGCACGTCGTCGAGATCGTCGCCGATTGCGATGCGGACGCCGTCCTCTACCGCGTGGTGCCGGCCGGCCCCGCGTGTCACACCGGCGTCCGATCGTGCTTCCACCAGACGCTGCTCGCCGCCGACGGCGCCGCGCACGACGCGACCTTCGCCCATGCGATGGCGCATCTCGAAACGGTGATGGCGCAGCGCAAGGCCGATCCGCCGGAAGGTTCGTACGTCGCGAAGCTCTTCGCGGGCGGCGTCGATCGCATCGGCAAGAAGATCGGCGAAGAGGCGACCGAGGTGGTGATCGCCGCGAAGAACGAAGACGGCGACGAACTGGTCTGGGAATCGAGCGACCTGCTCTTCCATCTCGTGGTCCTGCTCGCGGCGCGGAACATCCCGCTCTCGCGCGTCGGCGAACACCTGCTGCAGCGTGCGCGACCGGCTGCCGATTAGCGAGCTCGCGGGCGTGGGCCCGAAAGGGGCCGCGTATTTCCGCGACCTCGGCATCGACACCGCGGAAGATCTCCTCGACGCCATCCCGTTCCGCTACGAGGATCAGCGGTACCCCACGCCCTCGTCGCTGCTCGGCGAAGCGGAAGGCGAGGAGAACGCGGTCGGCACGATCGTCTCCGTCAAAGAGCGGCGCGTGCGCGACCTGGAGATCGTCGAAGCACAGATGCGCGACGAGAGCGGTGCGTTCGTCGCGAAATGGATCGGACGCCGCCGCTACATCGTCGGCCGGCTGAAGCCGGGCATGCGGCTCTGGGTGCGCGGCCGCACCGAAAAGACGCTCGCGGGCGCGGTCGTCAACGTCGCGACGTACGGCGTCATGGGCGAGGACGAGGTCTATCGCGGCGAGGTCGTGCCGATCTACCACGCGAGCAAAGACCTCGGATCCAAACAGATCGCGAAGGTCGTGCGCAAGAACCTGCCGCGCCTGCTCGATCTCGCCGGCGACGATCCGATCCCGCCGGCGATCGCGCGGCGGCGCGGCTATGCGGCGCTGCGCGACGCCTACCGTTCCGTGCACGCGCCGCAGACGCCCGAAGAGGCGCGCGACGCGGCGAACCGCTTCGTCTATGCGGAGTTCCTGACGCTGGCGGCATCGGCGCGGCTCAAGCGGGAGACGCGCGTGCGCGATCGCGGCGCGCTCGAACTGCACGTCCCGCCGGGGCTGATCGACGAGTTCCAAGCGGCGATGCCGTTCCCGCTCACCGGCGCCCAGCGGCGTTCGATCTTGGAGATCTGGCACGACATGGCGACCGACGTGCCGATGAACCGTCTGCTGCAGGGCGACGTCGGCAGCGGCAAGACGCTGGTCGCCGCGGCCGCGATGGTGCTCGCCGCTCGCAACGGCGTGCAAGCGGCGCTGATGGCGCCGACCGAGATCCTCGCGGCCCAGCACGCCGCCAAACTCGCGCCGCTGCTCCTGCCGTTCGGCATCACCGTCGAAGCCGTCTTCGGAAGTCAGGGCGCCAAAGCGCGACGCGGCGCCGTCGATCGCATCGGTAGCGGCGAGGCCGCGGTCGCCGTCGGCACGCACGCCCTGCTCACCGAGGGCGTGGATTTCCCGCGCCTCGGCCTGGTCGTCATCGACGAACAGCATCGCTTCGGCGTCGCGCAGCGCGCGCGTCTGCGCGCGAAGGGCGGCACGCCGCACACCCTGCACATGACGGCCACGCCGATCCCGCGCACGCTCGCGCAGTCCGTCTATGCCGATCTCGACGCATCGATCATCGACGAACTGCCGCCCGGACGCACGCCCATCGAAACGTTCGCCATCCGCCACAGCCGCATGGGAAAGGTCGAGGAATTCGTGCGCCGCAACGTCGCGCTCGGTCATCAAGCCTATCTCGTCGCGCCGGCGATCGAAGAGAACGAGAACGAGATGACGAGCGCGCTCGCCGAGGCCGAGCGGCTGGCGGCCGACGCGTTCTCCGATCTGCGCGTCGGCGTGCTTCACGGCAAGATGCCGCCACGCGAGAAGGACGCCGTGATGGCGCGGTTCGTGGGCGGCGAGATCGACGTGCTGGTCGCGACGACCGTCGTCGAAGTCGGCGTCGACGTGCCCAACGCGAGCGTGATGGTCGTATTGGACGCGCATCGCTACGGTCTGGCGCAGCTGCATCAATTGCGCGGCCGGGTCGGGCGCGGTGCGGCGAAATCCTATTGCGTGCTGGTCGCGCCGGACGATGCGGTCGAGCGCGAGCGGCTGGAGATCCTCACGAGGACGACCGACGGCTTCTACATCGCCGAAGAAGACCTGCGTCTCCGCGGCCCCGGCCAGTTTTCCGGCACCCAGCAATCGGGCATCGCCGAATTCAAATTCGCCGACCTGATCCGCGACATCGACATCTACCGGGAGGCCAAAGCCGACGCCGACGCGCTCGTCACCGCCGATCCGGAACTCGCGGCGCCGGAGAACGCCGGTCTGCGCGCCGCGCTCGAGGCCGCACCCTCGGCCCGGGCCATGCTCGCGACGTCGTAACCGCGAAGGGGCGGCGCCGCCTCCGCTGAAATGCGCGGCATGACGCATCGTACGTTCCGGGCCGCCATCGCGGCCGTTCTTTTTGCCGCGGCCGGCGCCGCCTTCGCCGCGCCCGCCGCCGCTGCGAACCTTCCGGTCACGCGCGCGACCCTGTCCAACGGACTGCAGGTCGTCGTCGTGCACGATCCGCTCGCTCCCGCCGTCACCACCATCCTCAACTATAAGGTCGGTTCGGACGAGCAGTGGATCGACGGGCTGGCGCACGCGACGGAACACATGATGTTCCGCGGGAGCAGGTCGCTCTCGTCGAGCGCGCTGATGGACGCGATCGGCGTGACCGGCGGCAACTTCGATGCCGACACGCAAGGCGAGGTCACGCAATACTTCTTCACGGTGCCGTCGCAATATCTCGACATCGCGCTGCGGATCGAACGGTCGCGCGCGACCGGCCTGCTGATGTCGCAGAACCTCTGGGAACAGGAGAGCGGCGCGATCACCCAAGAGGTGACGCAGGACAACTCCAACGCGATCGCCCGCATGTTCACCAAGCTCAACAACCGCATGCTCGCCGGCACGCCGTACGCCAAGAACGGCCTCGGAACCGTCTACGGCTTCGCCCATCAGGTGAACGCGAAGCAGCTCCTCAAGTTCTACGGCGAATGGTATCACCCGAACAACGCCGTCTACGTCATCGTCGGCGACGTCGACGGTCCCACCGTCGTCAAGGAAGTCCGCGCGCTCTTCGGCGACATCCCGGCGGCGAAACTGCCGAAGCGCACGCCGGTCGTGCTGCAGCCGTTCTCTTCGAAAGTGCTGCGCGATCAGAGCGATCTGCCGTTCTCGGTCGTTCTGCTCGGCTATCGCCTCCCCGGCTACGACAGCAAGGACTACGCGGCCGGCACGATCGCCGGCGACATCCTCAACAGCCAGCGCAGTGCGATGTACGAACTCACCGCGACGGGCAAGGCCTATCAGACGGGCTTCCAGGCGCAATCGTTCCCGAAGACGTCGGTCGGACTCGTGTACGCGGTCGTCCCGACGACGACGAAGCCGGAAGATGCCGACGGCTGGCTGCGCGCGGTCATCGCCGGCTACGCCAAGAACGGCGTCCCGGCCGATCTCGTCGCCGCCGCGAAGCTGCGCGAGATCACGAGCCTCGAGTTCGCGGGCAACTCCATCGAAGGCCTCGCGTTCCAGTGGAGCACGGCGCTCGCCGTGCAGGGCCTCAAATCGCCCGACGATGCGATCGCCGCCTTCGACGCCGTCACCGTCGCGGACGTGAACCGCATCTTCAAGACCGGCTTCGACCCCGGCCGGGTGATCGCGGCGTACGCGGTCCCCAAACCCGGCGCGGCCGGCGGCTTCGGCGGCGCGATGCATAAGGAAGACAACGCCATCCCCCCGAGCAAGCATCTGCCGCTCGTCTCGTGGGCGCGACGCGTCCTGGATCATCTCTCGGTGCCGAAGCAGACGCTCGCACCGGTGGCGATGACCTTGCCCAACGGCGTGCGTCTCATCGTCCAGCCCGAACACGTGACGCACACCGTCGTCGTGCGCGGCAGCATCCTCAGCAATCCGCAGGTCCAGGAACCGGCCGGCAAAGACGGCGTCGCCGACGTGACGGCCGCGCTGATGCCCTACGGCACGACGACCTACGATCGCATCGCGCTGCAGCGCGAGTTCGACAAGATCGCCGCGAGCGCGTCGGTCGGTACGGACTTCGGCATCGCGACCCTCACCAAGGACTTCAATCGCGGCGTGCAGCTGCTCGCCGACGAGGAACTCCATCCCGCGTTCGGCGCGCAGGCCTTCGGCATCGTCAAGAGCCAGGAGGCCAAGAGCGTCGCCGACGCCGCGCAGTCGCCCGATCATCTGACCGAGATGGAGCTCGCGAACGCGCTCTATCCGATCGGCGATCCGCTGCGCCGCTTCGCCACGACGAGCACCGTCGGCGCGATCTCGCTCGACGACGTGAAGAGCTGGTTCGCGAGCGCCTATCGTCCCGACATGACCACCATCGTCGTCATCGGCGACACGACGCCCGCCAAGGCGGCCGCCGTCGTCGAGAGGTACTTCGGCGGCTGGACGGCGTCCGGACCGAAGCCCGACGTCATCCCCGCTCCGGTCGCGCTCAACGCGCCCGGTTCGATCCAGGTCCCGGCGACCGGCCGCGTGCAGGCCGCCGTGCAGCTCGTCGAGACGATCGGCGTCCTCCGCGGCAGCCCCGACTACGCCGCCCTGCAAGTGGCCAATACCGCGCTGACGGGCGGCTTCTACTCGTCGCTGCTCTACCACGACCTGCGCGAAGTGCACGGCTACGTGTACAACGTCGAGAGTTCGTTCGCCATCGGCCGCAAGCGCTCGACGTTCTCGCTCTCGTTCGGATCGGATCCGCAGAACGTGCTCCCAGCGCAGCAGCAGATCGTAGCGAACCTCGTGGCCCTGCAGACCGCACCGCTCTCGGCGGATCGTCTGGTGCGCGCGAAGGCGCTGCTCATGGGCGAAGTGCCGATCCGCGAGGCGAGCTACGACGGCGTGGCCGGACTGCTGCTCGCGTCGTCGCAGCGCGGGCTGCCGCTCGACCAGAACCTCATCGACGCGCGCCGCGAACTTGCGACGACGCAAGCCCAGCTGCAAGCGGCGATGAAGAAGTGGGTGCGGCCGCACGGCTTCGTGCGCGCCGTGACGGGACCCGGCCCGAAGTAGGTGCCGGCCGGCGTCGGTTTCGACTTCGACCACACCCTGGGGATCGATAACAAGCTCGAGCGGATCGCCTTCTTGCGACTGCTCGAGCGGGTCCTCGCCGAGGGCGGTCGGATGCTCGGCGCCGATTTCGCGGACGAGCAGCGACGGATCGACGAACTGCTGGCGCACCAGCGCGCCGGCGACCTGTCGATCGAGGAGGCCGTCCGCTCCTACGCTCGCGATCGCGGGATCGCGCCGACGGACGGTCACGTGGCGTACTACCGCGACGCGTGCATGGCGCTGGTCGAGGAGGTCGTCGTGCCGCTTCCGGGGGCGCGCGCGATGTTGAGCGGCCTGCGCGAGCGCGGAATCCCGGTCGCGATCCTGACCAACGGCTGGAGTCCGCTCCAGCAGGCGAAGGCCGCCCGCGTCGGCTTCGACGGCCCCGTCGTGGTGAGCGCGCGGATCGGCGCGCAGAAGCCGCAGCCCGAAGCCTTCGCCGCGATGGCCGAGGCGCTGGGCGCCACGTTGGCCAATCTATGGTATGTAGGCGACGATCCGGTCGCCGATATCGCGGGATCGCTCGGCGCCGGTATCGGCGCCGCGATCTGGCTCGATACCGAGGGCCGGACGTACCCCTCCGGGACGGCGCCTCCGACTCGGAGCATCTCCGGACTCGCGGAGCTCCTCGCCATCCTCTAGACCTCGAAAGACGCTATCGCTATGCCGAAGATCACGGGTGGACAGTTGAACAGCCGGAAACTCAAATCGCCCAAGGGGATGAACGTCCGCCCGACTCCCGGCCGCGTCAAGGAATCGCTGTTCTCCATCCTCGCGCCGCGCCTCGAGGGCGCGGCCTTTCTCGACCTCTTCTCGGGTACCGGCGCCATCGGCTTCGAGGCCGCTTCGCGCGGGGCCGGACGGGTCGTCTGCGTCGAGGCGCACCGCGAGACGGCCGCGGCGATCTCCGAGGCCGTCGAGGACTTGGGCGTGGGCGCGACCGTGACCGTGGTGGCCGCGCCGGTCGACCGGGCGCTCTATCGGATCGAGGGGCCCTTCGATGTCGTCTACGCCGACCCGCCGTACGCCGACGAACTGCCCCACGCCATGTTCCGGCTGCTGCTGGAACGCAAGCTCCTGGCCGAGGACGCGGTCGTCATCTACGAGCATGCGGCCCGCACGATTCTGCCCGACGTGCCGGGGTATCGCGGCGTTCGCGAAGAAGTGTACGGCGATGTCGCCCTCGCGTTCTTTGCGCCCCAGTAGCGGATCGGATGGCTGACGGACTCGCCTCGACGCGCGCCGTCTATCCGGGATCCTTCGACCCGCCGACCAACGGGCATCTCGACGTCATCGAACGCGCATCGCGCTGCTTCGGCGAACTCATCGTCGCCGTCGTGGTCAACCCGCAGAAACGTGACCCCATGTTCGATCTGGAGGCGCGCACGAGCATGCTCGCGCAATGCGTCGACCATCTTCCGAACGTGACGGTACGGCATTTCCGCGGATTGCTCGCCGACTACGTCAAGGCCGAGAAGGCCGACGTGATCGTCAAGGGGCTCCGGGTCGTCTCGGACTTCGAGAACGAGATGTCCACGGCGCTGATGAATCGGGCGCTTTCGGATGTCGATACGATGTTCCTGATGTCCGATCAGAAATATTCGTTCGTCAGCTCGAGCATGGTCAAAGAGGTCTTTTTCCTGGGCGGAGACGTTGCCGCTCTGGTCCCCGATCCGGTCCTGCGCGTGATGGCCGCGCGCATGTCCGGTCTCCCCGCTTTGGAGGTCTGAATGTCGGTGTTTCGCGTCCTGGATAAGCTCGAAGCCTACGTGCACGAAGGCACGTGGCTCCCCGCCGGCTACCGCATACTCTCGGAAGAACGCCTCGTCGAGATGATCGAGAAGATCCGCGCCACGCTGCCCGAAGAGGTCGGCCGCGCGAAGATCATCGCCGACGGACACGACCGGATGATCCGCTCCGCACAGGAGAAGGCGGAGTCGATCGTCACCGGAGCGTCCGCCAAGCAGGACGAACTGGTCGATCAGAACGAGATCGTCCAGCGCGCCCGCACCACGGCCGACGTCGTGCTGCGCGAGGCGGAAGAACGCGCCAAGAAGATCCGGGAAGGCGCGGATCAGTACGCGCTCCAAGTGCTGCACGAGATGGAATCCCGTCTGGCCGGCGCCGTCGCATCGGTGCGCAAGGGGCGCGAAGCGCTCGCCGGCGCGCCTGCCGCGAAGGCGTCCGCTCCGCTCGCCGACGCCGCGGCGAAATCCAAACGCGCCGCGTTCGATCTCGCCACCGCCGAAACGCCGGCGGCGGAAGAGACGGCCGCGCTGCAATCGGTCGAAGCCTAAGCCTCCGGTCCCGATGCGCCTGCGGTTCGTCCAGTCGCGCATCGCGATCTACGCGGCGGCCGCCTTCGTGGCGGCCGTCGGCACGTTCTGGCCGACGCCGTACTCGCTCTTGCTACCCGGTAAGGCCATCGCGCTCAGCGACGTGGTCACCGTTCCGGACCGGCCGTCGCCGGTCGTGCGCTTCTACCTCACCGACGTCTCGCTCGTGACCGGAGCGGCGCCCTTCTCGCTGGTCGACGCGTTCTTCCCGGGCGTGCGGCTCGTGCGCACAGAGGATGTCGTCCCGGCGCGCCTGGGCGACGCGCGCTTCGAATCGCTGATGCGCGACGAGATGAAGCAGAGCCAAGACGTCGCCGTCTACGTCGCCGAACGCGCGGCGGGATACCATCCACCGGCGCCGCGTTCGCGCGTCCTCGTCGCCGGCCTCACGCCGGCATCGAAGGCGGACCTGCGCGCCGGCGACGTGCTCGTCTCGGTCAACGGCATCGGCATCGCCCATGCCGAGCAATTGCACGCCGCGCTCGCGCGCATGCGTCCCGGAGCGATCGCCGCCATCGTCTACGAGCGCGACGGCGTGCGCGCCTCCGAGCGCGTCGCGACCATCGCGGCCGGCGGGCAGACGCGCTTGGGCATCTACATCGAAGACCGGGAGATGCTGCCCAAGCCGCCCGTCCCCATCGCCTTCGATCTGCCGGACGTCTCGGGCAGTTCCGGCGGCTTGATGTTCGCGCTGCAGATCTATCGCACGCTGCGTCCGTCGCAAGCGAACGCCGGCCAGCGCGTCGCCGGAACCGGCACGCTGCGAAGCGACGGCACGGTCGGCGAGATCGCCGGGACGGAGCAGAAACTCGTCGCCGCGCGCCGCGCGGGAGCGACCGTCTTCTTGGTCCCCGTGAAGAACTATCCGGAAATCCGCGACGAACGCGGAATGCGCGTCGTGCCCGTACGTACGTTCGACGAAGCCGTTAGAGCGCTGGCTTCCTCGGGTACGAACCACGGATGAAACGATTCGTAATGACATTCGGACTCGTCGCCGCGATGGCGCTTCCGGCCGTAGCCGCAGATACCGGCGGCGTCGCCGGCACCGTCGTGGACCTGTCGACGGGTCTTCCCGTACAGAACGCCGCGGTCGCGATCTATCGCCTGCCGCTGGCGACCAACGCGCCGGTGATCGAATCGGCCGTCACCGACCGGCACGGGTTCTTCGCGAACATCCACGTGCAGCCGGGGCGCTACCTCGTCACCGCGAACATGCAGGGTCGCACGTCCTCGTGCGCGATCGACGACGTCTTCCCGGGCCAAGTGCTCCGCATGAAGATCTCGATCGGAGCCGACGGTCAGCGCTGCAGCGGGCCGAAGGTCCACAGCGCCGTCGTCAACCCCAACGAAACGGCCGACGTCTACCGGATTCACTAGTCTCGCGGCGAAGGGCCGATCAATCGCTTGCTTTGGGAGGAAACCCATGCGTAGATTGACGGCCCTTTTCTCGTTGGTGCTGCTGGCCATCGCGCCGCTCGCCACCCGCGCCGACGACGCGTCCGTCGCGGCCACCCGCGACAAGCTCTGGGCGACGCTGTCGTCCTATTCGGGGATGACGTTCTCGAAGGTCGACGGCCATCCGAACAACTTCACCGCATCCCTCGCGAGCGGACTGACGCACGCGCAAAGCATGGAAGTCGTCGCCGTCGTCGGCACCACCGGTACGATCACGTTCTACGTCTATCCGCACGTCCGCGGCGGCTACATCAACATCGTCAAGGCCAAGCAGGGCTCGGCGATGATGAAGAAGCTGCTGAAGATGAACTACACGACCTTCATGTCCTGGGGAGCGGACGACGACAGCGACGTGTTCGCGGCGTTCAACTTCACGCTCGAGTCGGGCTATCCCGAAGACTCGATCGTCAACGTGCTCGACAGCGTAAAGAATCAGGATCAGTTCGTCGCCGAACTGATCCCCCTCATGTAGTCGCGGAGGGCCACCCCTAGACCGGCGGCGCCTGGACGTTGTGCGCGAACGCTTCGAGCTTGGCCCGGTCGATCGCCTTGACGCGGCCGCGGTCGAGTTCGACGGCGTTCGCGTTCTTCAAGCGGAGCAGCGCGCGCGCCGCCATGTCGCGGACCGTTCCGGCCGCGGCGGCGATCTGCGCCTGCGAGAGGTTCTCGACGCCGGGGAGGCCGCGCGTCATGCCGACCGACGTGCGCGCGTAGCCGAGCAAGAACTTCGCGACGCGCTGCAGGACGTGGGCGAAGGCGAGGTCGGCGATCGTGTCGATCGAGCGGCGGCGCGCTTGCGACGACGCGATCAGGAATCCGAGCGCGAGTTCCGCATCGTTCTTGCACGCGTGCATGAACGCTTCGCTGGGGAGGGTGACGATGCTGACGTCGGTCAGCGCCTCGGCGCGCGTGGTCGCGCCGCCGCCGTCGAACGAACCGGATTCGTTGAGCGTGTCGTGGGTGAGGCGTTCGCCGATCGTGTGCGTCTTGCCGTCGGGCGAGAGCAGGGTGAGGATGGCCTTGCCGGCCTTGACGATGCCGATGTACGGCCACATCTCGCCCTCGTCGAAGATGGTATCGCCCGCCTTGAAGTGGCGCTCGCTCATCTGTCCGGCGAGTTCCTTGATCGTCGAGGCCTTGGCCGAACCGAACGGGACGACGTGGGTGAGGAAATCCTCGCCGCCGGCGTGCTCGTCGATGCGCTCCAGGCGTACCGTCCAGCGGCTGCCGCCGAGGTTGCGCGCGTCCCACGAGAAGCGGCCCGCGCGGAGCTGATTCATCTCGTTGCGCAGCGCCCGCGGGTCGGTCTCCTCGTTGATCTCGAGGATCGCTCCCTGGGTCAATTTGTCGAAGGCTTCGAGGATCTGCTCGGTCTTCGTCGCGGGTTGGAGCGAACGGGCGTCGAGCGTAATCGCGGCTTGGCGGTTGATCGGCATTGCCCGGCCCTTTTAGGGAAGGAGGCCGGACGCGCCTGCCGGGGAAGATTCGGCCGCCATGACTACGCCAATCCACGATAACGACGTCGTCGTTCTTGCCGGCGCGCGCACGCCGTTCGGCAACTTCTCGGGGTCGCTCGCGGCCCTGACCGCGACCGACCTCGCGGTAGCCGCCGCGGAAGGGGCCCTCGCGCGCAGCGGCGTCCCGAAGGACCGCATCGACGAGGTCGTCTTCGGCAACGTCATGCAGACGAGCGCCGATGCGATCTATCTCGCCCGCCACGTCGGCCTGCGCGCGGGCATCCCCGTCGGGGTCCCGGCGCTGACGCTCAACCGCCTCTGCGGGTCGGGCCTCCAGGCCCTGCTCTCGGCGGCGCAGTCGCTGACGCTGGGGAACGCGACCTACGCGCTCGCCGGCGGCAGCGAGAACATGAGCCAGGCGCCGCACGTCGTCCGCGGCGCGCGCGCCGGCCTCCACCTCGGCGCGGACGTCAAGTTCGAAGACACGCTGTGGGAAGCGCTGACGGATTCGTACAACGGCCTCCCGATGGCGGTGACGGCGGAGAATCTGGCGGAACGCTACGACGTCTCGCGCGAAGCCTGCGATGCGTTCGCGCTCGCGAGTCAGGAGAACGCGCTCGCCTCGCAAGCCTCCGGATATTTCGCCGAAGAGATCGTCCCGGTCGACGTGCCGGGGCCGAAGGGCACGACGGCGAGCGTCGCGACCGACGAAGGTCCGCGCGCCGGATTGACGATGGAGAAGCTCGGCAAACTGCCGGCGCGCTTCCGCAAAGGCGGCGTCATCACGCCGGCCAACGCGAGCGGCATCACCGACGGCGCCGCGGCCCTCGTGCTGACGACGGTGCGGCAGGCGAAGGCCGACGGCTTGACGTGGATGGGCCGGCTGATCGGCTATAGCGTCGTCGGCGTCGATCCGGACGTCATGGGCATCGGCCCCGCGGTCGCGATCCCGAAGGCGCTGCAGCGCGCCGGCATCGCCGAGCGCGATCTCGCGGTGATGGAGATCAACGAGGCGTTCGCGCCGCAAGTGCTCGCGTGCATGAAGGAGATGGCCTCGAACGGCGTGCGCCTGAATCCGCACGGCGGCGCGATCTCGCTCGGCCATCCGCTCGGCGCATCCGGAGCGCGATTGGCGCTCACGACGCTGCACGACCTCCAGCAGCGCGGCGGCGGATACGGCGTTGCATCGGCGTGCATCGGCGGCGGTCAGGGTATTGCAGCGGTCTTCGTCGCCGAATAAGTTCTGGTCGTGGGGGCGCGTCTGGGACGGCCTCGCCATCGCGGTCATCCTCTTCGTCGCGTGGCGCTGGTTCGTCGCGCCGCGGATGATGGACGTCGCGAAGGCCTATCCCGCGCCGCATCTCACGTACGCGATGCTCGACGGCGGATCGTTCGCGCTGACGCAGGCGCGCGGTAAGGTCGTGTTCCTGGATTTCTGGGCTTCGTGGTGCGAGCCGTGCCGGCTCTCCCTGCCGCTGGTCGAAGCCTTCGCCAAGGCGCATCCGGAAGTGGAGGTCGTCGCGGTCGACGTCGGCGAGCCCAAGCAGATCGCGGGCGCGTATGCGGCCAAGGCGGGACTGCGCAACGTCGCGCTCGACGTACGGAAGCTCTCCGTCGGCTATTTCCAGATCGAGGGCTATCCGACGATGGTCGTCATCGACCCGCAGGGCCGCATCCGCGCGACCTGGCCCGGATTCAACCCGGCCGTCGGCGCCAATATGGACGCGGCGGCGAAGCGGCTTTCTTCGGGCGGTTGACGCCCGTGGTAGTCTATTCTGAAATGACGGACCCGAACGACGTATCCGATGCGCGCCTTTCGCGTATGCCGAAGGCCGAGATCCACGTGCACCTCGAGGGTGCGACGGCGGCGCCGACGTGGTTCGAGATCGCCAAACGCAACGGCATCGAGATCCCGGCCAAAGATCTTCCGCAGTGGGAAGAACACTTCAAGTTCCGCGACTTCGACCACTTCATCGACGTCTACGTCGCCTGCACGAAGTTCTTGCGCACGCCGGCGGATTACGGCACCATGGTCCGCCGGTTCGGCGCCCAGCAGGCCGCGCAGAACATCGCGTATACGGAGACGTTCGTCTCCTGTTCGCTGATCCCGCAGACCGTCGACGCGAGCGCCTTCCTCGACGCGCTCCGCGATGCGGCGGAGGACGTCGAACGCGAGCACGGCGTCGCGATCCGCTACATCGCCGACTGCTCGCGCGAGATCCCGGCCTCGCAGGGCCGCGTGCTCGACCTCGCGATCGAAGGCAAGAAGCGCGGCGTCTTCCTGGGCATCGGCCTGGGCGGTCCCGAGATCGGCTTCCCGCCCGAACTCTTCGCCGACACGTGGCGCGCGGCGCGCGCCGCCGGCCTGCACGTCGTCGCGCACGCCGGCGAGACGGTCGGAACCGCCAGCGTCGTGGGTGCGCTCGAATCGCTCGGCGCCGAACGCATCGGCCACGGCGTCATGAGCCTGGAAGATCCGCAATTGCTGGAACGCCTCAAACGCTCGCAAGTCCCGCTCGAGATCTGCCCGAACTCCAACTACGCGGTCGGCGTGACGCCCGCCGGAAAGCCGCACCAGATCCGCGCCCTGCTCGCCGCCGGCATCAATTGCACGCTCAACTCCGACGACCCCGCGATGTTCGAAACGACGCTCACCAACGAATACGCGACGCTCGCCGCCCAGGACTTCACCTGGGACCAGCTCTGGGCGCTCAACAAGAGCACCGTCGAAGCCACCTTCGCCAGCGACGCCGACAAGCGCGCCCTACGCGACCAATGGAACGCCTTCGCAGAAGAAGCCGTGGTCTGACGCCTCGCGATCAGGTACGCCTGCGTAGCCAGTCGATCTCGGCTTGGAGTTCTACGCCCGCGGGTGCGGTGAAGGCGGGGAGATCGAAGTGCAGGATGTTGTCGCGCAGCGTGCCGTCGAGCGGACCGACGAAGGGCGTGCCGCCGGCGATCGTCAGGCTGTAGCGCAGTTCCGGGTCGAGGAGGAACGGGCACCACACGTCCAGCATCGCGTGCGCGGGGTACGTCGCGCTCTCGCCGGGTGCGAACTGCCGCGAGAGGTAGTAGATGCCGTTCGCGCCGGGGCCGGTCATCTCGCCGTCGGTCGGCGCGCGATCGAACCAGCCGGACGCGACGAACTTCGGCGGCGCGACGCCGGGCACGCGGATGAAGCCGACGTAGCCGTCGCTATCCTGCGCGTACGAGCCGTGCTCGGCGGTGAACGGCGAGAAGAGCGGATCCGCCGGAGCGCTCGCGCGGCTCGTCCGCTTCACCCACCACCGCGCCTGGCGGTAGACGAGGTCCGTGCGCATCGCGACGCCGGCGGCGTCCCACGTCGCGACGGCGGCGTCGTCCGTCACCGCGATGCCGTCGACGCGCACCGGCGCGCGCAGGCCGTTCGGCCCGAGCCACGCCTGCATCACCACCGGCAGCATCGCGCCGATCTCGCGCGTCGCGCGATCCGTCCAGGCGGCCGCGCGAGCGTATCCGGTCGCGAGCAGCATCGCCGCGACGAAGAGTCCGACCGCGCGGACTAGCGTCCTTTCCATTCCGGTTTGCGCTTTTCGAGGAAGGCGCTCGTGCCTTCTTTGAAGTCCTCGGTATCGACGAGCTTGCCGAACGCGACCGCTTCGAGTTCGAGCGCGTCCGCGATCGGCAGATGCGCTCCCTCGTTGATCGCGCGTTTGGTCGCGGCGATCGCGAGCGGCGCCTTCGCGCCGACGAGCCCCGCGATGCGCTTGGCCTCCGTCATCAGATCGCCGAGCGGCACGACGCGCTGCACGAGCCCGATGCGCAGCGCTTCGTCGGCCTTGACGATCTCGCCGGTGAGGCAGAGGTACTGCGCCATGCCGCGGCCGACGAGGCGCGTCGTGCGCTGCGATCCGCCGTAGCCGGGCATCAGGCCGAGGTTGACTTCCGGCTGTCCGAACTTCGCGTTCTCGCTGCAGATGCGGATGTCGCCGCCCATCGCGATCTCGCAGCCGCCGCCGAGCGCGAAGCCGTTGACCGCCACGATCACCGGCGTGCCCATGCGTTCCATCTGCAGGGTCAGCGCCTGACCGGTCCGCGCCTTATCGGCACCTTCGTCCGGCCCGCGCAGGGCGTTGAGTTCGCCGATGTCGGCGCCGGCCGCGAACGCCTTCTCGCCCGCGCCCGTGAGGACGATCGCGCGTACGTCCGGATCCGCCTCGAGCGCCGCGAGCGCGGCGGAGAGTTCGCCGATCACGGTCGCGTTGAGGGCATTGAGCACGTCCGGGCGGTCGATGGTCAGCACGGCGGTCGCGCCGTCGCGTTCGACGCGGATGGTCCGGTACTCAGGCATAGTCGTAGAAGCCCTTGCCGGCCTTGCGGCCGATGCGTCCGGCCAGCACCATCCGCTTGAGCAGCGGCGGCGGCGACATCATCGGATCGCCGAACTCGTCGAACATGATCTTCGCGATGTAGTACGTCGTATCGAGACCGACGAAATCGAGCAGTTCGAGCGGACCCATCGGGTAGCCGCAGCCGAGCTTCATGCCCTTGTCGATGTCCTCTTTGCTCGCGAGGCCCTGCTCGTAGACCCGGATCGCGTAGAGCAGATACGGGACCAGCAGACGGTTGACGATGAAGCCCGGCGTGTCTTGCGCCAGGATCGGCTCCTTGCCGAGCTTCTCGCCGAAGGCGTAGAGGCGGTCGATGGTCTCGCGGCTCGTGGCGATCGTCTTGACGACCTCGACGAGCTTCATGATCGGCACCGGGTTGAAGAAGTGCAGGCCGGCGACCTTGTCCGGCCGCTTCGTCCCGGCCGCGAGTTCGATCACGCACAGGCTGGACGTATTGGTGCAGACGATCGCGTGCGGCGCCAGCATCTCGTCGAGCTCCTTGAAGAGCGCGAGCTTGATCGCGACGTTCTCGATGATCGCCTCGATGACCAGATCGCAGTCCTTGAGGTCCTTGACGTTCGTCGTCGCCTTGATGCGGGCGTACGTCGCGTCGCGATCCGCCTGCGCGAGCTTGCCCTTCTCGACGAACTTGTCGAGCGACTTGGCGATCGAGGCCATCCCGCGCTGCAGCGGCGCGTCGGCCACCTCGTAGATGACGACGTCGAACCCGGCGGCGGCGCAGGTCTGCGCGATGCCGTTACCCATGAGCCCGGCTCCACAGACGCCTACGGTCCGAATATCTGCCACGAAACCTCTCCCTCGAAGTGCCAAAAACGCAGGTGGATTCGCGGCGTCACGAGGAACCCCCCTGTAGTCGCTATACGAAGACGTATAGTATCCGGCCGGAAGGAGAGCATCAGTGCGGACCGCCTATCACGAGGCGTTGGAAGCGACGCGGCTCGACGTCGTTCGCCTTGGCGCGCTCGCCGCCGACGCGATCCGCGTCGCCGTCGAAGCGCTCGATTCGCGCGACACCGCCTCCGCGGCGCGCGTGGTCGCCGGCGACGATACGATCGACGACCTCCGGCGCAAGATCGAAGCGGCCTGCATCGAGTTGATCTGGCGCCAGCAGCCGGTGGCCGGCGAACTCCGCGAGATCGCGGCGATGCTCGAGATCGCGACCGACCTGGAACGGGTCGGCGACTACGCGGTCGACATCGCCAAGAACGCCATCAAGCTCTCCGACATCGCCCTGCGTCCGCAGAAGGTCGAAGTCGATCGCATCGCGGGCGTCGCGCACGCGTGCCTGCTCGACGCGATGCGCGCCTACACCGAGCGCGATCTGGCGCTCGCCAACGTCACGATCGAACGCGACGACGAGGTCGACCAGCTCTACAAGCGCAGCATCAAACTTCTGCAAGAAGAGATGCAGGCCGATCCCGAACTCGTCCGCGCCGGTACGCGCTACCTGTTCGTGCTCGCGGAACTCGAACGCGTCGGCGACCGCGCGAACAACATCGCGTGGCACACCAAGGACATGATCGGCCCGGCCTCTTGACGACGCCCCTGTCGCGGAGCGAGTTCGCGGTCACCCAGACCTACGCATATCTGAACCACGCCGCGGTAGGCGTCTTGCCGCAACGGACGAAGCGCGCGCTCGACGCGTTCGTCGAAGCGCACGCCGAGGGCGGCGTGATGGGCGTCTATCCGTACGAGAACCGCATGCCCGAGTTCCGCGAGACCGTCGGTCGCTACATCGGCGGACGGGGCGAGGACGTCGCCATCCTGCGCAACACCGGCGACGGCGCGAACGCCATCGCCGGCGGTCTCGACTGGCGCGACGGCGACGAGATGCTGCTCTGCGACGACGAATTCCCGAGCAACGCCGTTCCCTGGCTCGCCCTGCGCGATCGCGGCGTGAACGTCCGGCTCTTCAGCACGACGCGCGGGCGGCTCACGCCCGAAGCCCTGCGCGGCGTACTGACCCCGCGCACGCGCCTGGTCGCGGTCTCGTGGGTCGGATTCCACGACGGCTACAGGCACGATCTCGCCGGCCTCGCCGAAGTCGCGCACGCGAACGGCACCCTGCTCGTCGCGGACGTCATGCAGGCGCTCGGCGGTCTTCCGCTCGACGTCGCCGCGTGCGGGATCGATGCGGCCTACGCGGGCGGCGCGAAATGGCTGCTCGCTCTCCAAGGCGTCTCGTTCTTATGGATGCGGGCCGCGCTGCGCGACCGCCTCACCCTTGCGGCACCGGGCTGGCGCTCGGCCGCCGACATGTGGGACTTCCTCAATTACGATCAAGGCTGGGTCGCCGACGCGTCGCGCTTCGAAGGCGGAACCCCGAACTTCATCGGCGCGCTCTCGCTCGCCGAATCGATCGAGGTGATACGCGAGGCCGGGCCGGAGAAGATCGCCGCGCACGTGCTCGCACTGACCGACCGCTTGTGCGAGGGCCTCGCGAGCGTCGGCGCCGAGGTGAAGAGCGAGCGCGGCGAGGGAACGTCTTCGGGCATCGTGACGTTTGTAGTACCGGGACGCGATCCGGTCCAGCTAGGACGCGCGATCCAACACGAAGACCGGATCGTTACCACCTGGCGCCCGAACGGGATTCGCGTCGCACCGCACGGGTATAACGCGTTCGAAGAGATCGACCGGCTCGTCGACGCGGTCGCGCGCCGTACCGCGAAAGGATGATCGTGATTCCTCTTACCGCAGGGACCTACCAGTACGTCGCGAGTTCGCAGGGCGCGCAGGTCGGCAAGACGACCGTCGTCGTCACCCGCAACGGCGACGGCACGACCACGATCACCGAAGACGGCGCCGGCACCTATCAGGGCATGGCCGGCTCCGCGAAAGCGACGCTCTCGCTCGCGCCCGATCTCACGCCGACCGCGTACGGATCCACCATCGACGTCGCGGGATCGCAGATCACGCCGTCGGCCGCGTTCACGCCGACGGGTGCGACGATGATGGGCGGCATCTCGGAAGGCTCGGCCACGCTCGCCGCGGGACACCGGTTCGTCGTCATCGACGGCGGACTGCTGGACGGCTTCATCGCCCTGCCCGCGCAGGTGGCGGCCTGGCCCGGAGCCACCATCGATCTGCTCGCGCCGGTCTACGGACGTTCGGCGGAGTTCGGCATCACCGCCAACGCCGCACCGGCCCGCCCGCAGGGCGTTCCGGCGAACGACGTCGCGCTATCGGCCGACGCGGGCAACATCCCGCTCGTCGAGTGGTACGATCCGGCGACGATGATCGTCGATCGGATCGACATCCCCGGCCAAGGGCTCTCGGTCGTCCGGCAGCGCTAAGCGCCGCCGTCTTTCGCCCACGACGGCGCCATCACGGCGTCGCTCATTCCGTGGATCAGCCGCTTGTCCGCGGGTGCGACCGTCGCGAGGACGCCGCCCAGCCGCACCTCGTCGCCGACGACGAAATAGTACGGGCAGAGCCGCACGCGTCCGTCGAAGTTGCGGATCTCGCCCTTTTCGCGATCGAAGTATTCCTGACGCAGGCGCCGCCCCTTATGGAACCGCTGGAGGATGCGCGGGGTCTTCTCCGCATCGCGCATCGCTTCGGAGAGCGTCGCGGTCCATTCGTCTTTGGTCAGGTCGTTGGCGACCTTGACGCCCTTGGAACCCCACGCGAGTTCGGAGAACCCGGACGGCTTGACCACGAAGTCGCGTTCGCTCTTGCCGAGTTCCACGAGCTGCATCCAGTCGTTGACCGGCAATCCGCCCGCTTCCAGGCCGTAGATCACGGCTTGCGCCGGCAGCGGGCGCGCGTCGATGAGCCACGTCTGCGGGAAGATGCGGCCGATCCGCGCGAACGCGTCCTTGCCGAGTTCGCCGATCCACAGTTTCGCGAGCATCGGGTGGTGGAAGAGCGCGAACGCCAGCTTCTCTTCGAGATTGGCCTTCGGCGGCGGCGTCATCTTCACGCGGTTATGTCGCGCCGCGTAGAGCAGCAGTTCTTGCTTCGGCACGTTGAGCAGATCGAACATCTCGAAGTTGCGGTAGATCGCGTCGAGCTTCTCTTCGCGCCCGTCGGCGAGGCGCACGAAGAGCGCTTCTTCGGTGAAGACGATGTCTTGCGGAGCGACCACCCAGGCGTCGAGCAGCTCGCGCTTTCGCAGGGTTTCGGCGAGCCAGCCCAACTCCGCGCGATAGTCGGAGGACTCCTCGGAGACGACGATCGCGACGATCGGCCGCTCCTTGCCGGTCTGCGCCTTCAGAGCGGCGGCGAACCCTTCGGGGATGCCGTAGGTCCCGCCGAGCGCTTCCATTCCGAGATTGCAGTACGCCTCGGCCATCGCGCCGACGAAGCCCATGCCGCCGGGCACGCTGTCGAGTTCGGCGGCGGTGAAGCCGGCGTCGGTCATGATGAGATCGGGACGGATGATGGCGGGGACGTCTTGCCTGAAGCGATTCTGCCGCGCGAGCTTCACGACGTTCTCGGGCTTGCCGCGATCGAGATATTCGGCGATGAACGCCGGCGCGGTGCCGCGCGCGCTGCGGTTGTAGAGGCTGTTGAGCGCCTTGTAGAAGGCGGCGAGGTCGCGTCCGATCTCTTCGAGGCGGACGACGGTCTTGGGATCGAGCGCGAACGGCTCGGGGCTGATCCGCCAAGCGATCCGGTCTTCCGCGTTCTCGACCTTGAACAGTCCGGGCGGAATCGCATCGTAGAGGAAGCGCGCGCGTTCGGCGGGTGAGAGGTCGGGGCTGTAAGCCGTACAGGCCATAGTTCTCCTAGCCCCGACCGCCGGTACAACCGTCGGGGATCTTCGCGCAGTCGAAAGCGATATAGCGTCGCCGCATGTCAAGGATAAGAATACCCCATCGGGAGACGGGGTTGCACCGGTCCGCGGGGCGGGCCTACTTGATGGTGACGGCGCCCGGGGTGAGCATGGCGGACTCGATCGAGACGGCGCCGCTCTTGTAGACGAGGGTCAGGTGCAGGGTGCCGGCCGTGCCCAGTTTGGAGAGGTCGACGTCCTCGATGACGCGCGAGGGGCCCTCGGCGGCGATGAAGTGCAGGGTCGGGCTCTCGCTGAAGGCGCCGCCCGAGGACGCGTACGAGGCGGTCACCGGAACGAGCAGTTCGCTGCCCGCCGCCTTGCTCGGGGAGCCGGTCACGCAATAGGAGATGGTGACGGCGGTCCCGCGGACGGGGAGCGTCTCCTTGGTGCAGCGGTTGCCCTGTGCCCCGGCGGCGGTCGGGACGACGGCCAGGGCGAGACCGAGGGCGGCGAGGCGGTTCATATCGAGCATCTTCAATTCCATACAACGCTTCACCCGTGCGGAACGTCGCGTCTGCCGGGTTGACCCGCGGGGTAGAATGGTGGCGGTGTCTGATTACGACTTGATCGCCCTGGACCTCGACGGCACGCTGCTGGACTCGCACGAGCAGATCTCCCCGCGCAACCGGAGCGCCGTCTCCAAGGCGCTGCTGGCCGGCGTCCGGGTCGTGCTGGTCACCGGGCGCGGCGCCGAAACGCCGGTGCGCATCTCGCACGAACTCGGCCTCAACGTGCCAGTCATCTGCGCCCACGGCGCGCTGACCAAGGACTTCCTCTCGGGCAAGGTGCTCGGCCACATCCCCGTGCCGCTGCGCTATGCCGTGCCGATGCTGGAATACGCAGAGCGGCACGACCTTTCGGCCGCCGTCTACACCGACGAGACGTTCTATCGCATCGCCGGCAGCCGCATCTTCATGGCCGATATGACCGGGCCGCACTGGGCCGAGGTCGCGCACTTCGCCGACGTGCTGGCTTCCGCGCCGACCTTCATCCGCTTTCTCGGCGGCGATTCCGTCCGCGCGATCCGCGCCGAGTTCGGCGAACTGCCGCTCGCGTTCAAACACGAATCGTGGGGGACGTTCGAAGAACTCGCGGTCACCAGTCTCGATGCGACCAAGGATCGCGCGCTCGCGCAGCTCTGCGCGACCTACGGCATCCCGGCGAAGCGCGTGCTCGCCATCGGCGACTCGCGCAACGACGTCGCCATGCTGCAATGGTCGGGCATGGGGATCGCCATGGCCAACGCCCTGCCCGAAGTGCTCGCGGCCATCCCCACGCATACCGGGACGAACGATGAAGACGGCGTCGCCGACGCGATCGAGCGCTACGTCCTCTCGAGCGACGCGCGGAAGAGCGCCTGATGCATCAGTCGACCGATCCGGCGTACGACGCGGACCTGCGCGCCATCCTGATCGCCGGCGATTGGGAGGCCCTGCGCGAATTTTCGCGGCGCCAGAACCAAGTGCCCGACGAGATCTACGCCAAGGACGAACACTTCTGGAACGTGCTCCTGCACAAGATCGTCTGCAACCGTCTGGACTTGGCCGCGATGCACGCCGAAGCGCGCCGCTGGCTGACCGAACGCGGATACACCTCCGACCTCGGCGGATACTGATGACCATCAGCGTGCTGGCGTTCGCGCGCCTGCGCGAACTGCTCGGCTTCTCGCAGACGTCGCTGCTCCTGCCCGACGGTGCGCGCGTGGCCGACGCCTGGGCCGCGCTGGCCGACGCCGCGCCCGCGATCGCGCCCCTGCGCGCTTCGACGCGTCTGGCCTGCAACGGCGAAGTGGCGGACGACGCCCGCGCCCTGCGCGACGGCGACGAACTGGCCTTGCTCCCGCCGGCGGGCGGCGGATGAACCGCTTCACCGTGACGGCGGAGCCGCTCGACGTGGCGGCCATCGAAGCGCTGGTGCGCGACGCCGCGCTCGGCGGGGCGGTGACGTTCGCGGGCATCGTGCGCGAGCGCGCCGACGACGGACGCGCGGTCACCGGCCTCTCGTACGAAGCGCACGCCGCGATGGCGACGGCCGCGTTCGCGACGATCGCGGAAGAAGCGCGAGCGCGCTTCGGTCCGTGCGGCATCGCCATCCATCACCGCACCGGCGACCTGCGCATCGGCGAGATCGCCGTCGTCGTCGCGGTCGCTTCGATCCACCGCGCGGTCGCGTTCGACGCGTGCCGTTACGCCATCGACGAGTTGAAGCGCCGCGCCCCGGTCTTCAAGCGCGAGAATTACGCCGACGGCACCGGCGAGTGGCGCGAGAACCGCTGCGAGGACGGCGCGTGAACGTCCGGCTGGAGCGGGTCCGGGCGGTCGACAACCCGGTCGCGGTGCTCGCGTACGAAGCGCGCCGGCCGCGCGGCGTCTCCATCGTCGTCGGACACGGCTATTCGTCGAGCAAGCACAACCTCGACTTCCTCTGCGGCTTCCTGGCCAGCCACGGATTCGCGATCTGGAGCCTGGATTTTCCGGGGCACAAACTCGGTGCGAGCGGCGGAACCCTGCGCGGCGTCGACGATTGCATCGACGCGATGTCGGCGGTGGTCGCGCACGCGCGCGCCGCGCAGCCGGGCCCGCTCCTGACGCTCGGACACAGCATGGGTGCGATGACCGCGCTCCTCACCGCCGCCGCGGATCCGCAGATCGCGGGCGCCGTCTCCATCGCGACCGGATACGGACGCCCCTCGGCGATCGGTGCGCTCAAGAACGTCGGCGCGACCGATTTCCGCAGCGGCTATGTGGACGGCGTCGCGCTTCCCGACCTGGTCGCCGATCTCGACGCGCGCTATGCGGCGGCCCTCCCGCAGCTGGCCGGACGGCCCCTGCTCTTCATCGCGGCCACGAGCGACGCGATGGTCAGTCGCGCGAGCGTCGAAGAACTCTACGAGCGCGCTCCGGGACCGAAGCGCCTGGCGATGGTGGAGAGCGACCACACCTACGCCGGCGACAGATCGCGCGGCGCGGTATTGGAATGGCTGAACGAACGCTTTCCGCGAGCCTGAGCGCGCGCGAACTCCGGCGCTATAGCCGCCACCTGCTGATCCCCGACGTCGGACTCGCGGGCCAGGAGCGCCTGCGCGCGGCGCGCGTGCTCGCGATCGGGGCGGGCGGCCTCGGTTCGCCGGCGCTCGAGTATCTGGCGGCCGCCGGCGTCGGGCGCATCGGCATCGCCGACGACGACGTCGTCGATCTCACCAACCTGCAGCGCCAGACGATCTTCGCGACCTCCGAGATCGGCGAACGCAAAGCCGTCGCGGCGGCGCGTCGTCTCCACGCGCTCAATCCCGAGATCGCGCTCGACCCGATCCCGGCGCGCATCGACGCGGGCAACGCGCGCGAGATCGTCCGTCTCTACGACGTGGTCCTCGACTGCACCGACCGCTTTTCGACCCGTTACCTCATCAACGACGCATGCGCGCTCGAGGGCAAGCCCGACGTCTACGCGTCGATCTTCCGCTTCGACGGCCAGGTGAGCGTCTTCGATGCCGGCACCGGCCCGTGCTATCGCTGCCTCTATCCGGAAGCGCCGCCGGCCGGAAGCGTGCCGACCTGCGCGGAGGGCGGCGTGCTCGGCGTGCTCGCGGGCATCGTCGGGACGTGGCAGGCGAACGAAGCGCTCAAGCTCGTCCTCGGCATCGGCGAACCGTTGCGCGGACGGCTGCTGCTGGTCGACGCGCTCGGCGCGCACGTGCGCGAGATCCGCTTCGACCGCGATCCCGCCTGCGCGCTCTGCGGCGCGGCGCCTTCGATCGTCGACGTCGCGGAAGAGACCGCGGGCGACGAAGCGCGCGATGCAGACGAGATCGAGGCGAGCGGACTCGATGCCGCGCTGGTCGACGCGACCCTGCTCGACGTCCGCGAACCGCACGAGACGGCGCTCGGCGTGCTCGCGGGCGCAGTGCACGTCCCGGCATCGCAGTTGGAAGCGCGTATGCACGAACTGGATACGGCGCGCACGTACGTCGTCGCGTGCCGGGTCGGGCAGAAGTCGCTCTGGGCGGCGGCGCGCCTGCGCGATGCCGGCTTCCGCCGCATCCGTCACCTGCGCGGCGGCCTGTTGGCGTATGCGGCGCTCGACGATGCGTTCGCGTTCTTCTAGGAGCGTGCGATGAAGAAGAAGCCGTTCGGCGCGACCGGCGTGGACGTCGCGGTCGTCGGTCAGGGCAGTTGGGACATGCCCGAGCGCGGCGCGGGACGCGCCGAAGCCAAGCGCGCGCTGCTCGCCGGCATCGAACTCGGCATGACCCACATCGACACCGCCGAGATGTACGGCAGCGGCGAGGTGGAGATCGCGCTCGGCGAGTTCCTGGCGGGCGTGCCGCGCGCGTCGCTGTTCGTCACCACCAAAGTGCTGCCGAGCAACGCGAGCCGCACCGGCACGATCGCCGCGCTCGAACGTTCGCTCGAGCGCCTGCGCATGGACTACGTCGATCTCTTCCTCTTGCATTGGCCCGGAAGCCATCCGCTCGAAGCGACGATGCAGGCGCTGGAAGCGCTCGTCGTGCAGGGCAAGACGCGCTTCGTCGGGGTGAGCAACTTCGATCTGGACGAACTGCAGGAGGCGCGATCGTATCTGCGCGCCGTTCCGCTCGCGGCGAACCAGGTGCTCTACAATCTGGCCGAGCGCGGCATCGAGCATCGCATCCTGCCGTACTGCCGCGAAAACGGAATCGCCGTCACCGGCTACACGCCGTTCGCGCGCGGGCGCGCGTCCCGATCCGACCCGACCCTCGCCGCGATCGCGGCGAAGCACGGCGCGAGCACCCATCAGGTGATGCTCGCGTTTCTGACGCGCGATCCGGCGCTCTTCGCGATCCCCAAGGCGGCGCGCGTCGAGCACGTCGCCGACAACGCCCGCGCCGGCGCGCTCGCGCTGGACGCGGAGGATCTGGCGGCGATCGACGCGGCCTTCCCCGTGGGAGATGACGGTCCGCTCGCAAGTCTCTGACGGCGCGGCGCTCAAGGCGCTCGCCATCGAGACGGCGCTGGCCGCGGGCGCGGGCGCCGTCGCGGTCTCCCGCGCGCGCACCGACGAGGTGAGCCGCGAGCGTATGGCCGCGGCCTTCGAACGCGGCGACCTCGCGACCTGGGGCTACGGCGAGGAGTACGCGCGCAAGGCCGCAGATCCGCGCGCCGTACTGGCCGGCGCGCGCAGCGTCATCAGCATCGCCGTCCCGTACGCGACGGCCGCGCCGGTCCCCGACGGCGCGCTGCGCGGGCGCGTCTCCAACTACGCGTGGTCGGCGGACTATCACGGGCGCCTGCGCGCGATGCTGACGGCCGTCGCAGACGCGCTGGACGCCGCGGCCGGCGCACCGGTCGCGAAGATCGTCTGCGATACCGCGCCGCTCGCGGAACGGGCCTTCGCCGCGCGCGCGGGACTGGGCTGGGTCGGCAAGCACACGAATCTCATCTCGCCCGAACTCGGTTCGTTCGTGTTCCTCGGCGAGATCGTCACCACGCTCGATCTGCCGGAAGACGCGCCGCTGAAGAAGACGTGCGGATCGTGCGCGCTCTGCGTGACCGCCTGCCCGACGGGAGCCCTGCGCGGCGACTACACGCTCGATGCGACGCGGTGCATCTCCGATCTCACCCAGCGCACCGACGGCATCCCGCGCGAGATGCGCGCGCTCGTCGGGACGTGGATCTGGGGCTGCGACATCTGCCAGGTGGTCTGCCCTCCGACCGAGCGCGCGCGGCCAGCGGTCGCCGCCGCGAACGCGCCGCGCTCTTCAGAATCCGCACAGCCGGACTTGCTAGCGTTGCTCCGTCTGAAGAGCGGCGCGTTCGAGAGGACGTATCGCGGAACGGCGATGGGCTGGCGCGGAGCCGCCGTGCTCCGTCGCAATGCGGCGGTCGCGCTCGGTAACGCGCTCGACCGCTCGGCCGTTACCGCGTTGACGGACGCGCTCCGGAACGATCCGCACCCGATGGTCCGGGGGCACGTCGCCTGGGCGCTCGGAAAGATCGGCTCGCCGGCCGCGTTCGAGGCGCTGCAGCGGCGCGTTCGCGGGGAGCAGAACATGAAGGTTCGAGAAGAAATTACGGCGGCGCTTCAACTATTCCAAGGCGCGAGGCGTTAGGAGATACGATGAACAGCACGATTCGCACCATCACCGCCGCCGCGCTGGCGCTCGCCATCGGCGTGGGCCTGCACGCTCCCGCCGCCGCCTCCGGCGATCTGCTCGCGCGCATGATCGCGCTCAACCCGGGCGTGAAATCCTATACCGCATCGATCCACGCGAACGTGCACATGACGTCGTTCCCGTATCTGAATCCGATCCTCGACGGCACGTACTACCACAAGGATCCGAGCAAGGACAAGATCGTCTTCACGAGCGGCCTGCCCGGCATCGCCAAGCAGTTCAGCAAGATCTATCCGCGCATCGCGCCGCCCGCCGTCTGGAAGACGACCTACAAGGTCGCTATCGGCAAGAACGACGGCACGAGCACCGTCTTCACCCTGGTCCCGATCAAACACGGCCGCGTCGACCACATCGACGTCACCGCCGACGACGCGACCGCGACCATCACCGCGATGAAGTGGAACTACAACGACGGCAGCGGCTACGCCGAACTGCACCAGACCTTCACCAAGGTCGGCAACGCCTACCTCATCGCCTCGCAGACCGGCCACGTCGAACAGTCGATCTACAAAGCCGACATCGACTCGACGTTCGCCGCCTACAAGATCAACGCACCCATCTCCGACGCCTTCTTCGCAGACAACTAGCGAGGGAGCCGCGAGGGCGGTGCGGCGAATAGTCCTCTCGTGGCGCTCCGCACGGTGGATCTGACGCGGCCGGCGATCGACGCGTTTTCGCGGCCGATCACCTACCTTCGCGTCTCGGTGACGGACAAGTGCAACCTGCGCTGCGTCTACTGCATGCCCGAGGGCGGCCTGCCCTGGCTGCGCCGCGACGAGATCCTGAGCTACGAAGAGATCGCCACCGTGGTCCGCGCCGCGGCGCTCTCCGGCGTCCGCTCGGTCCGGCTCACCGGCGGAGAACCGCTGCTGCGCAAAGAGCTCCATCGCCTCGTCCGCGCCATCGCCGCCATCCCCGGAATCGACGACGTCGCGCTCTCGACGAACGCGCTGCTGCTCGAGGAGCAGCTCGACGACCTGATCGCCGCCGGCTTGAACCGCATCAACGTCTCCCTCGACACCCTGCGCGAAGACCGCTTCGAGGCGATCGCGCGCCGGCCGGGCCTCGACCGCGTGATCGCCGGCATCGATGCGGCCCTGGCGCGCGGCCTCGCCCCGGTGAAGATCAACGTGGTCGCGATGCGCGGCGTCAACGACGACGAACTCGAAGCGTTCGCGGAGTTCGCGCGCGAGCGGGCGGTCGCCGTCCGATTCATCGAGATGATGCCCGTCCACGAGAACTTGGGCATCCAAGCGGACACCTACGTCGGGGCGGACGAACTGCTGGAGCGCTTGCGCGCCGTCGGCAGCCTCGAGCCCGTGCCCGGGCCCCCGGGCAACGGCCCGGCCCGGTATTTCGCCTTCCCCGGCTCCGCCGGGACGATCGGGGTGATCTCGCCCCTCTCCCACGACTACTGCGACCGCTGCAACCGGGTCCGCCTCACGGCCGACGGCCGCCTGCGCCTCTGCCTCTTCGGCGACCACCATATCGACCTGCGCTCGCCCCTGCGGGCGGGGGCGGACGAGGAGCGCTTGGCCGGCCTCTTCCGCGGGGCCATGCTGATCAAGCCGGAGCGCCACCACCTCAAGCTCGGCGAGACGGCCAGCCGGATGCGCGCCCTCTCGGAAATCGGGGGCTGAGCCGGTCACACGGCGAAGCGGACTGGCGTTGGTAGCGTAAAGGGGGGCCCAGGATGGAACAGGTCTACCTCATCGCCGGTGGAGCGGCGGTCGCGCAGGCAAGGGTCGATACGCTCGTCCGAGAGTATCAGACCAAACTTGCGCGCTACATCCGCCGGATGGTCAGCGATGCGGACGTCGCCCTCGATATCTCGCAAGACGTCTTCCTCGCGGCCTACAGGACCCTTCAGAACGACCCGGAGCGCCCGCTGACGGCGGGATGGCTCTACAAAACGGCGACCAACAATGCGATCTCGCATCTGCGCCGCAAGAAGATCGTGCGGATGCTCCCGCTCGACCGCGACCACGAGACCTACGCGTGGCGCATCGACGAACGGAGCGCGGCCTCGGTCGACTTGCAGAACGCGATGCAGAAACTCCCGAGCGATCAGGCGTCGGCCGTCATGCTGACGAGCTACGCCGGGTACTCGTCGCAAGAAGCGGCCGCCATCCTCGGAACCACGGCGGATGCCGTGCGCCAGCGCGTCTGTCGCGCGATGCGCACGCTGCGTTCGGTAATGACGGAGTGATCGAAGACCATCTTGTCTCATAACGCGTGCGATCAAGCGGAGATCCTCGCCGGCGCCATCGCGCTCGGCGAAGCGAGCGACGCGGAACGGCAATCCTATCGCGGCCACGTCTCGACGTGCGCCGCGTGTCTGCGCGCGAACGGCGGCGAACGCGAGATCGAACGGACCATGGCGCAGGTCGCGATCGCCCGCGACGGCGAGACCTGGGACCCGGACCTGACCGCGCTCGTCCGCGAGAAGATGAACTCCAAGAAGCGGATCCTGCGCGTGGGCATCTCGTTCGCGAGCGCCTGCATCGCGATCTCGTTCGTCCTGCACTTCTTCGCCGTCACCGGCCTCGGCAAGATCGCGCCGACGTTCGCCGATCCGCTCGTGATGAACTACGACGGCCAGCGCATCGTCCTCGAGAAGCGCTCGACCGCGTCGCTTCCGCAGGCCACCTCCGCTCCGCGGATGGTCGTCGAGCACAACGTCGTCACCCTGACCCATCAGCCCGCGCAGGTCGCCTCGGCGCCGGTTCCGGCCGCGCACGCCGTGAGCGCGATCGCCAAGCCGGCCGCGCACGGCGCGGTCGCGGACGATCTCGCCGACGCCTACACCGGCGCGCCGATCTGGCGTCGCGGCGGCGGCGGCGGTGGCGGCACGACCGTCTCCGCATCGACCACCAGCATCGCGAAGGCCGTCCCGCGGTTGGACCGCGTGGTCCCGTCGATCGTCGTCGCTCCCGCCTACACGGTGCGCGCGGCCGAACCGATCGGCGGCGAGACCGCCCTCGTACCGCAGCCCGCGCCGATCGCCTACGCGCAGAACGCTTCGGGGACGAGCGTCTTCGAAGTGCAGATCGACGAGCGCGGCACGCCGACCAAGTGCACGATCACGAAGTCGTCCGGCTTCCTCTCGCTCGACGACGCGGTCTGTCAGGCCGCCATGAAAGCGCGCTATCAGCCAAAACTTGTCAACGGCCGCCCGGTCCCGGGCACCTACGACGACGCCTTCACGTTCCGCAGCAGCGGAACCGGCGAGGGCCTCTAGGGAAGGCCGACCTTCGCGATGTTCGGCGTGATGGCGACGG
>Ga0068854_100000038_pt1 | contig 95978 bp, 89 predicted proteins | sample KBSCornC42_FD_66590 | JGI IMG/M metagenome (GOLD analysis project Ga0068854, IMG submission 66590) | Corn rhizosphere microbial communities from Kellogg Biological Station, Michigan, USA - KBS Corn C4-2 | ecosystem: Host-associated > Plants > Roots > Rhizosphere > Soil ... | reverse complement strand
TTGCGTCATGGGGGTTCAAATCCCTCCGGGCCCACCAATGCTGGACGAGCGCTTTGCGTCATGGGGGTTCAAATCCCTCCGGGCCCACCAATGCTGGACGAGCGCTTTGCGTCATGGGGGCTCAAATCCCTCCGGGCCCACCAATGCTGGACGAGCGCTTTGCGTCATGGGGGTTCAAATCCCTCCGGGCCCACCAGCCCTAAACTGCGCATAGACACTGCCGATTCACCCCAGTCAAAGGTGTCCAGGGGTGCCCGATTGTTCAATCGGGATGAAGAAAATCTCCACCTTAAGTTGGTTGTGAAGGCATTCCCCCCTCTGCCAGACTGGCCCAGTTCCGACATTTCTGGAGACCCGGCCTTTGAGGCATACTTCCGCTCGCTAGCGACGGCGGTTCAAGGAAAATGACGCGGAGCCAACCGTTCTCAAGGACAAGGCCATGCGCTTTGTCCCACACGACTGTTGAAGAAATGATCGGGTTACGGTTACAGATACCCCGGCACAAAGACAGGTTCAGTTCAGGAGACACATGAGACGCGCATGGTTGCCAATCATCCTGATGGTTGCAGTTTTTGCTGGTTCGACAGCGATGGCTCAGACGAACTATGCCGTCCTCCGCGGAGTAGTAACTGATCCGCAGCATCTTGCGATTGCTCACGCGACGGTGACGTTGACCTCGGTGAAGACCGGAGAAGCACGGGAGTTCATGGCGAACGGGCAGGGCGTTTACGAGGCGGGCGGACTGCTGCCGGGGGCGTATCTGCTGGAGGCGAGCAGCAGGGGATTTGCCGTAGCCAGGCGTTCGCTGCAGCTTGAAGTCGGCCAGCAGGCGACGTTGGATGTGCAGTTGACTGTGGGGCCGGACAGCCAGACGGTGACGGCGGTGACGGCGGCCGAGCTGTTGAAGACCGCCGATGCGAGCGTCGGCGAGGTGGTGGACCAGCGCGCGGTGGCGCAGTTGCCGCTGAACGGGCGGATGCTGGTGGACCTGATGCTGACAGTCCCGGGCGCGCACATGAGTCACGGAGCGCAGGCAGGAGACATGAATCCGCTGTACTGGAGGCCGGGGCAGCGGTCGGCAATCAGCGTGGGGGGCAATCGTCCAAACTCCAACTATTTCCTGCTGGATGGCGCGACCAATACCGACCCGACCTTCAACACGCAGAACTTCAGCGCGTCGCCGGATGCCGTCGAGGAGTTTCAGGTACAGATTGGCAGCTACTCGGCCGAGATGGGCGGCGCGGGCGGCGGGCAGGTGAACATCGTCACCCGTTCGGGAGGAACGCATCTGCACGGCACCGCATACGAGTTCCTGCGCAACGGAGCGATGGATGCCCACTCGTTCAACGAGATGGGTGGAACCAATCACCTGGTGCAGAACAACTTCGGCGCTTCGCTCGGCGGACCGGTGTTGCCGGGAAAGAAGACCTTCTTCTTTCTGAACTACGAGGCGCTGCGTCACGTCCAGGCGAACACGATGACGATGACCGTGGCAACTCCGGATGAGGCAAGCGGCGACTTCAGCATGAGTGGCGTGACGATCTACGATCCGGCAACGACAGTGCCGAATCCAGGCTATAACCCGGCGCTTCCCGTGAGCCATCAGAATCCGCAGTTCACGCGGCAGCCGTTTCCGAACAATAGGATTCCCACGGACAGGCTGAGTTCGGTTGCAGTGGCGATGCTGACGAACTACGTGCCGCATCCGAACCTGACGATGGGCATGATGGGCGGCTCGACCATGATGGGCCAGCCGACGGTGGTGGGCTCCGGCAACGACTCCAACAACTATCTGGATGTGCGCAACGAGGTCCACGACACCGATCAAGGGACACTGCGGATCGACCGTCAGTTCAACGCCGCCAATACGGCGTTTGCCCGGTACAGCGCAGGCGGAGAGCATGGGTTCATGCCGGAGAACCTGCCCGGATTCGGCTACGTGCACGACAATCTCTCGCAGCAGGGAGTGGGGTCGTACAGCCACATCTTTACGCCGTCGCTGCTCAATGTGGCGACGGTCGCGGTGTCCCGGCTGAGCATGGACCATACGACGGAGAGCGCGAACAAGAACGACATCACGGGCGAGTTGGGGATCGCGGGGATCGGGTTTGGCGGGCCGGGTGCGTGGGGAGCGCCTTACTTCGCGGTGCAGGGATATTCGCCTATCGGCGACAGCTTTTCCGCAACGCCGATGCACTCGTGGGACACCGTCGTCGAAGGACGTGACACGCTGACCTGGCTACTTGGCCGCCATAGCCTGAAGTTCGGCGGCGTCTATCAGCGATTCATCTGGCCCATGTGGGGCTTCTTCCAGAACCGGGGCTTCTACCAGTTCACCAACGGCTTTACCACGGACATCGGAGCCAACGACGGCACGGGCTCGGCGCTGGCGAGCTTCCTGCTGGGCCTGCCCGCAGTCCGCCAGCGGCAGGCGGGCATTCCGCAGATGAACCTGAGCCAGTGGTACGCCGATGGCTACGCGCAGGACACCTTCCGCTTGGCATCGAATACGACGCTCGATTACGGCATCCGCTACGAATATATGAGCGCGCTGGTCGACAGGAGATACACCAACAGCAACCTGACCTTCGCCGCCGATGGAACGCCCAGCGTCTTTATCGGCGGGCAGAATGGAATGCCCAAGGGTCTGATGTACCCCAACCGCGCAAACTTCGCGCCTCGGCTGGGAATCGCGCAGAGCATTCCCAGCCACGGGCTGGTGCTTCATGCGGCCTATGGAATCTTCTTTACGCCTGTGGACATGAACACGTGGTGCAATCAACGCCACAATGTTCCCTACACTTTCCCGGAAACCAACCAAAGCGACAACTTTACCCCGTCGATCAACGGCTTCAATTTCGCCCCGGCAGTGCTGGGCAAGACGGTCGTCAGCTTCACCGGGATGCAGACGCATCCTTCACCCCAGTACATCCAGCAATGGAGCGCGTCCGTGGCCAAGAGCATAGGCAAGAGCACGGTGGTCGAGGTCGGCTATCTGGGTTCGGTTGGATTGCATCTCCAGCGCGCGCACCTGATCAACAACGCACTGCCCGGACCGGGGGCGATTCAGCCGCGACGGCCATTCAAACAGATCAGCTTCGTTCCCAATTCGACGATACCGCCCAATGTCTCGGTAGCGAGCACGACGTTTGGCGTCAGCACCATCAACCTGCTCGAAAACTCCGCGCAGAGCTGGTACGACGCAGGCTATGTGAATGTGCGGCGAACTGCGGCAAGAGGACTGAGTCTGCTCGCAAACTACACGTGGTCGAAGAGCCTGTCGAATGCGCCCGACTTCCGCTCGCCCATGTTCGAAGCATCAATTCCGCAGAACAACCACGATCTCGCTGCGGAGAAGGGTCCGGCCTGCGACGTCAGGAACCGTGTCGCCGTGAGCGCCGTCTACGATGTGCCGACATGGGGGAAGAGCCGGTTGACACGCGTACTGACGGCTGACTGGCGAACTTCAGCAATCCTTCAGGTACAAAGCGGGTTTCCATTGACGATCTCGGTCTTCGGAGACACAGCGAATGCAGGCACGGCACTCGGCGAGAATCCCATACGGGCCAACGTCACCGGCAAGCAGGTCTTTGGGCCGGGAACGAGGAACGCGACGCACTGGTTCAATCCCGCAGCATTCGCAGCTCCGCCCGCGTATACCTTTGGCAACGCCGGCAGAAACTCAGTTCCCGGGCCGGGCATGGAGACGATGGATGTCAGCGTGGTGCGCGGCTTCGTGCTGACCGAGGCGCTGCGACTGGAGACGCGCGGCGAGTTCTTCAATGCTTTAAACCACACCAACCTGGGAACGCCGAACAGATTTGTAAACACGGCAGGGTTTGGATCGATCACCGAAGTAAGCACTATGGGAAGAGAGATTCAGGTGAGCGCACGGCTTTCGTTCTAATGAAGATTTGAGCAAATCCCGACTGTGAAAGGACGCGACTCGCAGGCTGTAGAAAAATACTTTCTTTGTGTTTTTTGGTGGGAGCGCAGGGCTTCAGCCCTGCAAAAAAGCCCGGCAAATGATTAAGGGGCTTAGCTCCGGGCCTTTCACAACTGCTGCCGCGCCGACTTTTTCCGCAGCCGGTTTTAACCTCTGAGGGAATCTTCGAGGACCTAATCACAACGTCCATAGGGCGAACCACTACGCCTTCCCGGCTCCAGGTTCTTCTTAATTGCGTGACACCCGGCATCCACCAGCGGAGCAATCCTCTCCGCTGCTTGCTCGGGCAGAACGTCGCTGAACCCGCGCGTCTTCTTTAAATCCGCCGCGCCCGCGCGTCTTCTCGTGAAGAATCTATTGAATCTCTCCATAGACCCTCACCGTAAATACATGGTCGTCCAGCCGGTAGTTTCTCTCGACCAGAAAGACCGGGGGCTGCCTGTGGATCGTGTACCGCGTTCCCGTCACCACCGTCGGCACCGAGAGCAGGCAGTCGGCGTTCAGCGGCGGAATCTTCGACTTCCACGCGCCCGCCAGCATGTTGCTGATCTCGCCCAGCCCATCCAGCACGCCGTCGTCCACCTCGGTCACGTCCATTCCCACCATCCGCGAGGTCATGTGCATGGCCGTATTGGCGCGTGCCTGTATGGTGCAGGCTCCGCTCAACGCGCCCGCCAGTCCAATCACCGCCGTCAGGGTCTCCGAAGCCGGGTCCATGGTCACGCCGCCGTCAACAACAGCCACGGAGGCCCCCAGCATCAGGCTGAAAACCTCTTCCACAGCCTGGTCCAGATAAGCTGCGTCCTTCACCATTGCGGACACACTCAGCGCACCCTGCTCCATCACCTGCGTCATCGGATCGTCTCTTTCGTCCAGCCGAAATTGTTAGCGATAGAAGCAGTAAGCCTCCACGCTACACACCCTATCGGCAGGCTGTTTCGTGTCCGTGAGCCAGCTTGAGCACTTGGGAAGCTCCGATTAAGTCTTCATTTTGAAGGGGCGTGGCTTCACAGGCTGCGGAAAAACTCCGTTTTGCTTAAGGGCAAGGGTTTACCCGTGCCGTAAATGCTTCATTCGTCGTTGGGGCTTTAGTCTCTGAGGGACTTTTCGGAACTTAATCAGAGGCTCCCTTGAAGAAACGCGCAGCAGCCGGTCCCTAATGTCCAAGCTCATACGGCGAATAGGTCAGAGTCCCGTCCTTCTCCTCGTACCACAGGAACAAATGCTTCGGCCTGTGGTTCACTTCGACCTCGATAATCACGCCCGAGCCGGTCCGCTTCGAGATCTTCACATCGTGCGACGTAATCGGCCCCCAGTCGCTCGCCGTCGTCCAGTCCTGCGTAAACCGCTGGAGCGTGTAGTCGTACTTCTGCGGATGCTGCTGCCAGTTGGGATCGTTCATCCAAATCCCGTAAGCCTTGCTGTAGTCCTTCGCCTGCAAGGTGTCCATAAAGACGTTGATTCTGTGCTCGACCGGCAGCAGGGAGAAGAACCACCCATGCCCCATGATGTAACCGCCCAACCCAATCACCACCGCAAGCAGCACCACCACTCCGCTGCCCACCAGCAGATTGCGGTTTCTGTTCTCGCGGCGCCGGTTATACTCCGGAGCATTCAGCAGCGTCATCTTCTATTCCCCTCGTCCCTCAAACTCTCATTATTAGACACCGGCAGCATCAAAGCGGCAGCCTGCCCGCGCCAGATCCTCGCGCAGGGCCCGCAGGTGGTGTTCCATGTGCGCAACATAGTCTTCAATCAGAAATCCCAGCGTCAGGTCCTGTCCGGCCACGGTTCCGCGGTTGGCCAAACTCTTCCTTTCCACATGAGCAATCGTCCACTCGACATGCTCGTTCAGCGCAAACCACAGCGCCAGCACCTCAGGCCAGCCGCGCTCGGCGTAATGCTGTACCCGCACCCAGCCGTTCTGCTCATATCCCGGCAGGCTCTCGCCCGGCGCAAGCTGCATCCTTACGATTCTGCTCAGATTGTTCACCGCCGAATCCGTCAGATGCCCAATCACCTGCTTCGCCGACCACTTTCCCGCCTCCGCCTGCGCGGCCGCCTCATCTTCGGACAGCGTCACCAACCACGGCATCGCTCCGCGCAGCACCGCCGCCAGCCGTTCAGCAAGCTCAGCCGGATCAAGCAGCGCCACATCCGTTCCTTTGGTGTACGTCACCGCCATCCAAACGCTCCGCGATACAACTCGAACTCATGGCCCGACGGCTGCAAGTATACCGACATCACATCAAACCGCACCGGCACCTCGTCTCTCTGCCCCCTCGGAAACCGCCCCAGATACGCCCGCGCCATCCTGCGCAACATGCGCCGCTTCTCCTCGTCCACAGCAGACTCGGCAGGTTCATTTGCATCGCGCCCCGTCCGCGTCTTCACCTCGACAAAGCAGAGCCACTCCCCGTCCCATCCAATCAGGTCAACATCGCCCCACAGCTTCGGCGAGCGCCACCGCCTCGCCACCACCGTATAGCCTGCCCTGCGCAGATAAAACAGCGCCTCGCGCTCGCCCTCAACGCCAGTCATCAGGTGTGCCGCACCATGCGACGGCCGCAGCCGGTTCAGCCGTCGCAGCATCCCTGCCTGAAGTTCAATCCAGCCCGTCCATTTCATCCCTCCCAGCTTACCTCCAACAACCATCACCATCTCCAAAAACCCACGCCATTCGCGCTTTTTATCAACCCATTGATTCCGTCCCCGAACCCTGCCATACTTAATCGTGCCCACCACGCACAAATCTCAAAAACTTATCAAGAGGTTGCGGACATGTCTGCAAAGTACATCTTTGTAACGGGTGGAGTTGTGTCCAGTCTTGGCAAGGGTCTGGCGGCGGCCTCCATCGGCTGCCTGCTCGAGGCGCGCGGCATCAAGGTCAACCTGATGAAGTTTGACCCCTACCTCAACGTCGATCCCGGCACCATGTCGCCCTTCCAGCACGGCGAGGTCTTCGTCACCGACGACGGCGCCGAGACCGACCTCGACCTCGGCCACTACGAGCGGTTCACCCACGCCAAGCTCACGCGCGACAACAACCTCACCACCGGCCGCCTCTACGAGCAGATCATCACCAAGGAGCGCCGCGGCGACTACCTCGGCAAGACCGTCCAGGTCATCCCCCACGTCACCAACGAGATTAAAGCCGCCATGCGCAAGGTCGCCTCCGACTGCGACGTAGCCATCGTCGAAATCGGCGGCACCGTCGGCGACATCGAATCGCTCCCCTTCCTCGAAGCCATTCGCCAGATGCGCCAGGACCTCGGCCGCGACAACACCTGCTTCGTCCACGTCACGCTCATCCCCTGGATCGCCGCCGCGCAGGAGCTGAAGACCAAGCCCACGCAGCACTCCGTCAAGGAGATGCTCTCCATCGGCATCCAGCCCGACATTCTCCTCTGCCGCTCCGACCGCGCCGTGCCGCGCGAGATGCGCCAGAAGATCGCTCTCTTCTGCAACGTCGAAGAGTCCGCCGTCATCGCGGCACGCGACGTGGCCAGCATTTATGAAGTTCCGCTGACCTTCGCCAACGAAGGCGTAGACGCGCTCGCGCTCAAATACCTCCGCATCGACGCCAAGGCCCCCGACCTCTCGCGCTGGAAGGACATCGTCCACCGCGCCTACCACCCGCAGGACGAGGTCTCCATCGCCATCGTCGGCAAGTATGTCGAGTACGAGGACAGCTACAAATCCCTCAAGGAGGCGCTCGTCCACGGCGCGCTCGCCCACAACCTCAAGCTCAAAGTCACCTGGCTTGAAGCCGAGGGCCTCGAAACCCCCGACTACGCTTCCCAGCTCGAAGGCTTCGACGGCATCCTCGTTCCCGGAGGCTTCGGCAAGCGCGGCATCGAGGGCATGTTGAACGCGATCCGCTACGCGCGCGAATCGCAGACGCCGTACTTCGGCATCTGCCTCGGCATGCAGACCGCCTGCATCGAGTACGCGCGCAACGTCTGCGGCCTCAAGGATGCGAACTCCGGCGAGTTCGACCCCGCCACGCCCTACCGCATCATCTACAAACTCCGCGAGCTGACCGGCGTCGAAGAGATGGGCGGCACCATGCGTCTCGGCGCGTGGGACTGCGTCCTCGAACCCGGCTCCATCGCCGCGCACGCCTACGGCACGACTGAAATCTCCGAGCGCCACCGCCACCGCTACGAGTTCAACCGCGAGTACGAGGCCGTCCTCACCGGCGCGGGCCTGCGCATCACCGGCACCACGCCCGACGCCACCTACGTCGAGATCGTCGAGATACCCGGCCATCCGTTTTTTCTCGGCTGCCAGTTCCATCCCGAGTTCAAATCGAAGCCCCTTGAGCCGCACCCGCTCTTCCGCGACTTCGTGGCCGCCAGCTACCGGAACCGACTGGGCAATGACCCGCGCACCTCGACCGAAACAGCCCTTCGCGCCTCCAACTGACTTCCTAGAGCATTTTTCCTGAAGATAGAGTCCTCGTGGCTCCCTCTTTTTGTTGTCATTCCCGAAGGGAATCTGCGGTTCCATTCCCCCTTTGTTTGTCATTCGCGGAGGGAACCTGCGTTTCGCTTCGGGTGGCACCGAACTACAGTTTCAGGGAAAATGATTGAGCAAGCGTACGCTGGAGCCTCATGCACATCGACCTCGATCTCCCCATTGAGCGCCAGACGATGCCTTACGACAGCACCGTCTGCATCATCGGCGGAGGCATCGCGGGACTCGTTCTTGCCACGCGGCTGGCGGACCTCGGCATCGATGTGAATCTTCTCGAAGCAGGCGGCCTCGTCTTCGAGGAGCGCAGCCAGGCCCTCTACCGCGCCGAGATGTCCGCCGGCAACCATCGCGGCTCCAACAACGGCCGCTTCCGCACCTTCGGAGGCTCGTCCACGCAGTGGGGCGGCCAGATCCTTCCTTTCACCTGGGACATCTTCGACCCGCCGCCCGGCTCTCCGGACCTCCCCTGGCCCGTCAAAGAGAACGAACTCGTGCCTTACTACGACGCGGTCCAGAAGATCCTCGGCGTCGATGATCTCCCCTTCACGGCGGACATGCCTCGGGCCATCGGCTATTTTGAACCGCCTTCCACTCCCGAGATCGCCGTCCGCTTCGCCAAGTGGGCACCCTTCAAGAAGCGCAACCTGGCCCAGACCGTAGGCATCGAGGCCCTCGCCCACCTCAGAATCCGCGTCTTCACGCACGCCAACGTCGCATCGCTCTCCGCTCGCCCGGAAGACCCCTCCACCATCTACTCGGCTCGTGTCCTCAACTACGCACGCGACGAGTTTCTCTTCACCGCCAGACACTTCATCGTCTGCGCAGGCACGGTCGAAAGCTCCCGCCTGCTCCTCTGCTCGCCCGACGTACCCAATCCGCACGACCAGATTGGCCGCTATCTCCACGACCACGTCGCCTATCACGCAGCCCGCTTCGAGTCGCCTCAGCGCGAGACGATCCTCAAGCTCCTCGGCCCCTTCTACGTCAACGGCACCGCCCACTCCTCGAAACTTGAGGCATCTCCAGCCCTGCGCAGCCGCGAGCATCTCTACGCCGTCATGGCGCACGTCGTCGTCATCGAGCCTGACGATTCGGGGGCGGCGGCCATCCGCAACCTGCTGCGCTCGCTCCAGAGCGGCAGGATCAAAGAAGCCATCGGCTCGAATCTTTTGCCCATGTTGCGCGGCATAGGCGATGTCGCGCGTCTCATCTACTACTCGCGTTTCAAGCGCCGCCGAGCCGTCAGCAGGCGCGCCGTCATCAAGCTCAATATCGATGTCGAGCAGTCCCCCGATCCCGACAACCGCGTCCGCCTCTCGTCCACCTCCGTCGATGCCCTCGGTCTCCCCACCACCATCGTCGATTGGCGCATCAACCGCGCCGAACAGGAGTCCGCGGCGCGCTTCGCCCACGTCATCCAGTCCTGGCTCCACGCAGCCGGGCTCGATCCGGCCGAGTGGGACCACACGCTCACCGACGGAGCCATGCCCGCCATGCTCGACACCAGCCATGCCATGGGCGGCCTGCGCATGGGCGACGATCCCGCCGCCAGCGTCGTCGATCGCAACCTCAAGGTGCACGGCCTCAGCAATCTCCACGTGGCAAGCTGCGCAGCCTTTCCCTCAGGCAGCAGCTCCAATCCCACCTTCACCATGATGGCGCTCGCGCTTCGCCTTGCCGACCATCTCGCCGCTCTGCTCCCTACACAGCAGGCCCGCGACCGAAAGCCGCTCGCAGCCGATCAAGCTCCTCAGGCGTAAACCGGCACGCTTCGACGGCCTTCACGTTGCTCTCAATGTGACGCACCTGCATCATCGCCGGGACCACCGCCGAGATTCCGGTTCCCCGCAAGATGCAGTTCAGCACCACCTCCGGTTCGAGTTGCGAATCGGAGGCATCCAGCTTCTCCCGCAACGTCTCCGGCAGCTCCGCCGAGAGCCGCAGCTCCGCGATCCTGCTCCTCAAACCCGCCGCTCCCGCCGGTCCTCCAAACGGATGATTGGCCACCAGCAGCAGATCGCTGTTCGCGCGCGTCTTCTCGGCAAACCCCAGGCTCGACGGATTCATCGCAAACTGCGCAGTCGTCAACATCTTCGGCCGCTTCGCAAAGTACGCCTCCATCACCGCGTGGTCGCCCGAGATGCCGGCCATCCTCACCTTGCCGCTCTCCACCAGTCTCTCCAGCGCGGCCATCAGTTCGTCCTGCTCTAAAACCGCCGCCGGGGCCGCATGGAGCAGCAGCATATCCACGTAGTCCGTCTTCAACTCCCGCAGGCTCGTCTCAAAACTCTCGCGCAACACCTCGACGGAAAACTGACCGTCCAGAAACTGGTCGCCCGCCTGCCGTCGCACCGCTTTGCGCAAACCGGGAAACATCTTCACCGCCGCGCGTGCCGCAGGCTTCAATCGTTGCTTCCACCCTCCCGCGCGCGCCGGGAGTATCCCGAACTTCGTACACAACACCACCGACTCGCGCCTGCCGCGCAAGAACTCTCCAACGACACCCTCGGACTCGCCATATCCATAGGACCGTGCCGTATCGTACAGCGTAAGTCCGCGCTCATAAGCGGCACCCAGAGCGGCCAGCGAGTCCTTCTTCGAGACTCGCCCGCCAATCGCCGCGCACCCAAAGCCAAGCTCCGAACACTGCGCCGCGTCGCCCGACCTACTCGTCCGCAAAGAAAAGTAACGCATCCCCGTAGTCTAGTATGCTGAGCCTCAAATTCGTCTCACCAGCCAAGGGCTGAAGAGAGTGCTGAAAAGTAGTTGTTTTGAAGGGACGCGACTTGAGTCGCGCCGAAAGTTCAATGGTTTCAACGGTGGCTTTACAGGCTGCGGAAAAAACGCTCGTTTTGTGTTTTTCGGTGGGAGCGCAGGGCTTTAGCCCCGGGCTTCTCTCCAGTCGACACAAACGAACTATTTTTCGTCGAACATCAGACTCACCGCACAAGGCCAGATCCCGAACGGCCACACGAAGAAGCATCACCGCACCGACCGGCACGCGCACTTCGCAAAGTCCTTGCCGGAGTCGTTCGAGAGCGCGCACACATACTCAGGCCACAGCGGCTTGATCAACCCCATCGTGTCTCCAGCGTAGAAGTACCGGATGAACGCGCGGCTTGCCGGAGTCTTCGCGTTAGGGTCCCGCGCAAACTCCTTCACCAGCCGCTCCACCTCGCGCGGCGCAAACGCCGCCACATGGTACGCAGCTGAGTACGTGTACTCCTTCGACCACTTCGACCCCGCGCTATCCGAAGCCGCAAACACCGAGTAGTCCACCAGCGTCGCCGAGCCAGGAGCAACCTGCGCCACCGTAAACGCCGGGGCGTTGCCATGCACCGGCGTAATCGAAGGGACCATCTTCACCGCGACCGCACCGCCGCGCTTGCCATCTTCGGGCCGCAGCAGCCGAAGCTCGTCCATGTGCGTGTGCGCGAAGATCCCCAGCCGCACCACGTCGGCATGTGCTACCAGCACATCGGCCAGCTTCTCCGACCGTAGAAACATCTGCGGCGCTGCTCCGTCACAGACCTCCAGCATCTTCAGTGCAACACCGTGAATATCCACCCCAGGAGGAATATGCCCCATCACCCACACGCGCTCATGCTTCGCCCGCGCCGCATCCAGTTGCGTGCTCAACCACCGAAGCTCCGCCTCCGCCGCGGCGGAATCGGGCTTCCCCGCGCACGTAAGATAGTTGCGCGACATGAACATATCGTTCAGCACAATCAGCCGCGTTCGTCGCATCGGCCGGGCCATCGCTACGCTGTAGTACCCGCCTCGCGCAAAGTCTCGCAGCGCGCGCTCCTTCTCCGCCGAAGCGGGCACGCCGCGCAACATACTCTCGCCCGCCGCGCGCAGGAAGCCGCTCCCCGCATCCATCCTGTAGTCGCCGCAACCCGAGTCATTGTTCCCCAGCGCCGCATACACCGGCATGCCCGGACGCACCTTGCCCAGCTCCGTCATCACATAGTCAATCGTCTTCTCAACAAATGCCGCATACTCAGCCTGCGATCTTCCCGGCACCGCCACCCGAAACCGGCACGGAAACTGATGCGCAATCATATCGCCGCTGACGGTGATGAACTGCGCATGGGGCGCCGCCTGCCGCATCGCCCGCAGGCTCGACTGCAACAGTCCATCGGAGCTGTCCGCAGCCGTTGCTCCGCACGCCTTCTGCAACGCAGCATAAGCCTCCGCGCGACCGGGCGAGTCCGGCCCGCTGAGAATCTTCTCCCACTCGCTCACCGGCGCGTCCGCCAGCACCTTCGCCTTCGCCGGATCGTAAAACGGGTCCAGATGAAGATCGCTCACCATCAGCGCCGAAATCCTCTGCGCACTCCTACCCGCCGCAGGCGCAGCTACGCAAACTCCCGCAGCCGCAATCGAAATGCACAGAACCATCAGCCCGCAGGCAAGACGACCAAACGAGCCCACACTCATCTTCGACATGCAGACTATTGTCGCGTAAGCCGCTGCCGCGCGTCCGCACTGCTCAGTGAATCAGCGCAGCGGAACCTGCTTCAGAAACGCAATCACGTCGCGCCGCTCCTCCGCCTTCGCCACATGAAACTCCATATTGTTGTCCGGAACCAGCGTGTCAGGATCGGCAAGCCACGTGTTCAACGTCTTCTCGTCCCATGGAATCCGCGCTTTTCTGAGAGCGTCGGAATACGCAAACCCTTCCACCGTGCCCGAGACGCGCCCGTACACCCCGCCCAGCTTTGGCCCTTCACGGTTCTGTGTCAGCGAGTGGCAGCCCGTGCATCGCTTCTCAAAAACAACCTTGCCCCGAGCCGCATCGCCAGCGCCTGCATCCTGCCCCTGCGAAGTGGCCAGCAGCAGCGAGAGCGCCCATGCCGCAATCGCCGCCGCTGCCCACCCATGCACCCGGCTCATCCCTTCTGCTCCAGTGTCGAGTCCACCACCGCCAGATGGCCCTGCCGCGCAACGTACTTCACCTCCGTGATGCCAAGCACCCCCGCAAGCTCACCGGCGGGCACAGCCATCGGCCCTGGATTGCCCTTTCCAGGCGCGGCCTGAGGAAATGCCGTGGACATCGCCGTATGAAAAGCCACATTGCCCTCCACCTTCTGCACCACCTGATGGATGTGCCCGTTCAGCACCGTCACCGACCCGAACCGTTTCACATACGAGAGCGCCTCGGCTCCATCCTCCGTGCCCCAGCCCCAGCTCGGATACACCATCCACAGCGGAATGTGCGCAAACACCACAACCGGCGTCGAAGGCGAGTGGTCCGCGAGGTCCTGCTTCAGCCAGTTAAGTTGCTCCGCCCCCAGCTTGCCCAGACCGTCAATCTGCTGAACATTGTTCAGCCCAACAAAATGCACGCCCTTGTGATCGAAGCTGTACCACCCCGTGCCCTTCGTGTTCCTGCCAAACCGCTCGCGATACAGCGTGCCATCGTCGATGGCGGTATCGTGCTCGCCGGGAACATAGAACGTCTGCCCAGCCTTCGCGCCCTTGATCACCTCAACTGCCGTGTCGAACTCGCCCGCCTTCGACGACTGAGAGATGTCGCCCGTATGCACCAGAAAGTCCGGCGTCGCGCCCCCAATCGCGTTGATCTTGTCGATTGCCGTCTTCAGCGTGCCCGTCACATCTTTGTTGGCGGCCTTGTTGAAGCCGATGTGGCTGTCGCTGATCTGCACAAAGCTGAAGCTCCCGCCCGCATCTCTCCTCGCCGCCGCCATGCCCTCGCCGGTCGCGGCAAAGACGCGCGAGACGGGAACCCCACCCGCCAGCGTCCACACCAGGCCTGTCCCGGCCCACGCCATGCAGCTCAAAAAGCCACGGCGGTCAATACCATCGCCAGCCTGCGGCGCGGCGTCTCGTGAAACTTCATCCGTGGGCAAATGCCCGTCCCGAAGTGCGGAGTTGCGCGTATCGTCATTCATGGTTCAAAATCCTCCAACCATGCCAACTGCGTGGAGCACGGTTTATTCCATCCGTTGGGAATAAATTTGCCCGGCCCCGGTTCTCCTCTATGGAGATCATCGTGCTTTGTTTAAGAACACGGCTTCAGCCATGTCGTAGACACTTGCTTGAATCCACGGGGCCTTACAGGCTGCGGAAAAACTCGCCACCTATGCTTTTAGGTGGGAGCGCAGGGCTTCATCCCTGCGAAAATCCCAGCAAAATCAAGAGGCTTTAGCCCCGGGCCTTTCTGCAAACGTTGCCGAATGTACTTTTCAGCACCCTCTTTAGCCCCTGAGGTACGTTCTTCGCTTCGCCGATTTCGCCATCATCCTCATGCAATGGAAGCCCACAACCCGCGACGCCGCCCGAGACTTCGAGACGCTCGCCCTGCCGCTCGCTCCCTCGCTCTACAACGTCGCCTTCTGGCTCACCCGCCAGCAGACCGACGCCGAAGACCTCGTGCAGGAGACCTTCTTCAAAGCCCTGCGCGGCTTCTCCAGCTTCCAGCCCGAGACCAACTTCAAAGCCTGGATCTTCCGCATCCTCCGCAACACCTACCTCACCTCGCGCACCGGCCTCGCCGCCACCCGCACCGTCCCGCTCGCCGACCACGAAGATGCCCCGCTCGATGCCGCCATCGACTGGGACACGCCCGAAGGCCGCATGATCGGCCTCAGCAACCAGGCCCAGGTGCGCTCCGCCATGGAGACACTCCCGCCACACCTCGTCGAAATCCTTCTGCTCTGCGATGTCGAAGAGATGAAGTACAAGGAGATTGCCCTCGTGCTCGACATTCCCATCGGCACCGTCATGTCGCGCGTTGCTCGCGCCCGCACCGCCCTGCGCCGCGCCCTGCTGGGCACGAACATGAACTCGAAGGCAGGCCGGAGAGAGGAGCCAAAATGAGCGGCCATCTCCCCCCGTCCGTCCTCAACGCGCTCATCGACAACGAGCTGTCGCCCGCCGAACTCGCCCGCGTCAACGAGCATCTCGCCCAGTGCCCCTCCTGCACCGCCGCCGCGCTCTCTACGTCCATGCTCAAACAGGCCGCCGCGCAGGCAGGCCGCAGCCACGCACCTTCCGCGCAGTTCATGGACCGCCTCGCACACCACAGTCACCGCACTCCCGTCGCCGCCACCACTCCGCGCCAACACTGGCTCAACTGGGCCATCGCCGCCGCGCTTGCGCTTGCCTCCGTCGTCTACATCGCCACGCGCCACATCACCCGCCAGCACACCATCGCCTCGCTCGCGCACTCCGCACTCGTATCGGAAGCAGTAGACCAGCACATCGCCGCGCTCGCCTCCACCGTGCCGCCCGGAGTCATCTCCACCGACCAGCACACCGTCAAACCCTGGTTCCAGGGCAAGCTCCCCTTCAGCTTCAACCTCCCCGGCACTCTGCCGCCCGCGACCGTCCTCGAAGGCGCGAACCTCACCTATATCGGCAACCAGCCCGCCGCCGAGCTTCTCTACCGCATCCACAAACACCGCGTCTCTATCTTCGTCACAGCGAACAACGAAGCCGCCGCGCCCTTCACCGCCGATCTCGCCGGGTTCCACGTCCAGAGCCTCACCGCCGATCATCTCCAGGCCGTGGCCGTCAGCGACGTCAACCCCACAGACCTCGCCGCGCTCGCCCGCGACTTCCAGCAGGCGCAGCAATCCAGCCCTCCCGAGCACTGACCTATTCCCCGCGCCTCGTGGCATCCTCATGGCATCCTCGTGGCATCATGGACACACGCGGCTGCTGCCGCCAGGTGCGAAGCCAGAATGACCACCCAATACAACCGCCGCCGTGGCGCGTCAGGCAGTGTCTTCTTCTTTCTGTTCGCCCTCATTCTCGGGGCCATCACCATGGCCGTCTTCCTTCGCCGCGCTAACGGAGGCTTCGCGGGCCGCATCGCCAATGCCATCGCCTCGCGCCCCGTCGCCTTCGATGTCTCCGCCCCCGACGTCGTCCAGAAGATTCAGCGCCTCAACCGCCTTGAAACCGTCGTCTACTCCATCGACACCGTCGTCGAAGGCTCCAAGCCCTCCATCGTCCTGCCCGACCTCATCGCCGGCGACCGCATCCTGCTCGTCGTCCACGGCCAGTCCATCGCGGGCATTGACCTCGCAAAGCTCAAGCCCGAAGACGTCCGCATCACTCGCAACAACGGTGTCCGCGCCATCCGCGTCACGCTGCCCGCATCCGAGGTCTTCGTCACCACCATCGACAACCAGCACACCCGCGTCTACGCCCGCACCACCGGCCTGCTCGTTCCCGCCGACCAGAACCTCGAGTCCCAGACCCGCGCCCGCGCCCAGCAGCAGCTCCAGCAAACCGCCCTCGCCGACGGCATCCTCGACACCGCCCGCAAAAACGCCATCTCCACCGTCACCACCCTCCTCTACGGCCTCGGCTTCCAGCAAGTCACCGTCAACTGACTCATTTGTTGTCATTCCCGAAGGGAATCTGCGTTTTGCCTGCCGGCGGCCCGCCATCCCCTCATCCCCAAAACGTCCACCTTCATCCCACAAAGGTCTCTCACCGCAACGTCCAACCTGCGCTATCATCGTTAACTATGAGGCTCCTGCCCAACGCGTGCGTCTTCTTCAAGACAGACGATGTCCCCCGCACCGAGCAGCTTCCTTTTCCCGAGGAAGGCTCCGAGGACACCGCATTGATGAAGACCCTGGGCTGGGTCACTGCCGGACTCGGTGCCGTCGCGCTTGGCCTCTTCGTAGGCCGCGAGCTGCGCCAGCGTTACAAGTTCAACCACCGCACGCCCTACGACGCCTACGCCCACGCAGGCGACGAGAAGGACGTAGACTTCGGCCTCGGCACCTAGAGCATTTTTAGTTCAAGTGGTCACAAAACTTCGGGTGCCCCATCTTTTGTGCGTCCTTTGCACAAAGGGTGGGAGATCACAACTCTCCGCCTCGACTGTCACAACCAGACCGAAACCGCCCTAGACAGTATCGACATCTAGGTTAAGCGTAAGTGATTGACTGATATAGGAGTTGTCATCCTGAGCGGAGCCTCTCGCAGTTTTATCGCGGGAGGCGGAATCGAAGGACCTGCGGTTAGCCCGTCGTATCGAGATGGTCTCGTTGTTGTTCACCACCTTCTATCCAGTCCGCCTCATTTCTATATGTCGAAACCGCTCTAGCCCCAGCCTATTCCGCAATCAACAGCGCGGCACTCGCCGCCGGAACGCTCATCTCCAGCGACCCCGAACCGCGCACATGCTCCTGCGGGTGGCCCTCAAAACTGCCCAGGCGTGCCTCATGCGCCGTCAGAGAGGGAGCCGTCAGCCGGTCGATCGTTCCCTGCCGAAGTCCCCGCACGCTCAATCGAACTGACTGCAACGCATCTTTATTGATGACAGCGACAACGGTCTGCCCGCGCATCTTCGCCGCATAAGCGGTCGCGTTCACGGAGCCCGCGTCGAAATCAGCGCCTATCAGCCTCGCGCCCGCGAAATGCTGAGCGAACCGCAGCCCGAAGTACACCGGCTCGGCAACATACTTCCCATCCATATACGCAATCGGTGTGTAAAACGGACGCGGATGCGGCGCTTTGGGGTCCGGCATCAGCAGTTCGCCCGGCAGCGTTCCTCCCAGCGAGTCCGCCACTGCCTTCCCGCCTCCGCCGTGCAGATTCAGTCCGGCATAACCCAGCGAGGCAAGCTCCAGCGCATAATCCGCAGCCCACAGCGCCGCTCCAAACACGTCTGAAAACCCCGGCTTGCCCCCGCGATAGCACGAGTTGCCCTCGGTCATCCGGTACGTCGCGCCGATCTTCTCCGCTGCTGCGCGCGCCACCTCGCCGTCATGGCTCACGCGAGGATCGGTCCGCAGCAGGTTGTCGAGCGTCGCCTTCGGATTCGACGGCGGCCCGGTGAAGTAATAATGATGCGTGATCGCCGCTACATTCGGCCTGTCATGCTCGGGCAGCGCAGCCAGCCGGCCCGCCACCACGGTTGCCCAGTCAATGTGGCCCGCCGTATCGGGCAGGCCGAACTTTGCATCAGGCACGCGCGCCCGAATCGCATTCGCCGCCGCCAGCCACTCGTCAAAATACTTGTCCGCCGTCCACGTTGCCCTGTCTCGAAACCTGCTCGGAAATCCATCCGGCTCATTGCCTACCTGAAAGTATTCGAGCTTCGGCCCAAGCGTCTTCGCAACAAAGACAGCCTCCTCCGCCGCGAGCGCCGGTGTGTTCGTTCCCAGATTGATCCCGAACAGGGTCGTCCATCCCGTCGCATCAAGAAATCCGCGCAGGTTTCGTACCGCCTCCGGAGTCACCGCATAGCTCAACTCCATCGGCGACTTCGCTCCCTTGGGAGTATGCAGATGCACGTCGTCCGGCAACGGCGGCTGCTTCGAGTCCGGCGTCGGCTTCCACCAACCCACGTCCGAAGTGTTGCCTCCCAGCCGCAGGACGCCCTTCGGAGCCAGCGCGCGAAACTGCGCGATCAGCCCCGTATTGCCGGGCGCGAAAAAACTCGGGTCGGACAACTGCTGAATCTCATAGCTCAGCCCGATGAAGTCCTCCGGTATCACGGCTCCCATCCGATCAGGATGCAGCGTAAGCACCCCAGCGACAGGCACGGTGGACTGAGCAAACAGCCTGCCCCGCGAAGCAAGCGCGGAAGCAGCAGCGGCGGTGGCAACGAAGCGGCGGCGAGTGATCGAGGACATTGTTCGACATTAGAACTTTATCCGCACGCCTGACAAGCCCTTTTTATTTAAGGAAGTTCTGATTAAGTCATGACTTTGAAGGGGCGTGGCTTCAGCCACGCCATAACGTCCCTCAACTCAATGGGGCTTTAGCCCCTGAGGGATCCTTCGCGGACCTAATCAAACCTTCCCTGGCAATACCGTTGAGCATCCAGCCCTTCTCGGTTACGATTTGAAGAGAAGAGGAGAATGTTCAATGAGTGCGTCGCATCAAGAAGAGTCGTTGCGTTGGATCGACAACTGGTTTCCCCTGTTAGTCATCATCTTCGGTTTGCTCTTCGTCACCGTTCTGGTCACGTTCGCGCCGGTTAACTGAGCAAGCCGGACCGTTCAATCCCGCACAGATTCTGAAGGGGCACGGCTTCAGCCGCGCCGCAAGCCTCTCATATCCGCCGCGGCTTTACGGGCTGCGGAAAAACTCGCCATCCGTGCTTTTCGGTGGGAGCGCAGGGCTTTAGCCCTGCGAAAACCCCAGCAAATTCAAGGGGCTTTAGCCCCGGGCCTTTCTCCGCGAACCGCCAATTTGGTTGTCATTCCCGAAGGGAATCTGCGTTTCGCTTCAGGTCGCACCGAAGCACAGTTTTAGGCAGTATCGACATAGAGGTTAAGCGTAAGCGATTGTTCGATATAGGAATTGTCATCCTGAGCGAAGCCTCTTGCAGCTTTATCGCAAGAGGCGGAGTCGAAGGATCTGCGGTTGGCCCGCCGTATCGAGATGTTCTCCTTGTTTTCACCACCTTCTATCCAGTCCGCCTCATTGCTATATGTCGATACTGCCTAGGGAAAATGCTTTAGCCCCTGAGGCACCCTCAAACTCCCGCACCTTCCCTCCATGCCGTCCGGCTGATTTACCATCAATCACGATGACCAAAACCGTCTTCCTCTTTCCCGGACAAGGCTCGCAGTCCGTAGGCATGGGCCGCGACCTCCACGACAACTTCCCCACCGCACGCGCCGTCTTCGCCGAGGCCGACGAAGCCCTCGGCTTCCCGCTCTCGAAGCTCATCTTCGAAGGCCCCGAAGACCAGCTCAAGCTCACCGAGCACACCCAGCCGGCCATCCTCACCGTCTCCGTCGCCGCCGCGCGCGTGCTTGCCGAACGTGGCATCACCCCGGCCCTCGCCGCCGGCCACTCGCTCGGCGAGTACTCCGCCCACGTCGCCGCCGGCACCCTCACCTTCGCCGACGCCGTCCGCACCGTCCGCAACCGTGGCCGCTACATGCAGCAGGCCGTCCCGCCCGGCGAAGGCTCGATGGCCGCCATCCTCGGCATGCCCGCCGTTCTGATCGCCGAGGTCTGCTCGCAGGTCACCGACCAACTGACCCCGCTCCCCACCACGCCCGAGGCCAAAACCTTCGACGCCAGACTCGCCGTCGTCTCCGCCGCCAACCTCAACTCCCCCGACCAGACGGTCATCTCCGGCGCCGTCGCAGCCGTTGAGCGCGCCGCCGACCTCTGCAGAGAAGCAGGAGCCAAACGCACCGTCATCCTGCCCGTCAGCGCACCCTTCCACTGCGCCCTCATGCAGCCCGCGCAGGACGCCCTCGCCGCTGATCTCCAGACGCTCGCCTTCACCGACCCGAAGATTCCCGTCGCCGCCAACGTCAGCGCCGCGCTCATCACCAACGCCGGCGCCGCGAAACAAGCGTTGGTACATCAAGTCACAGGCGCCGTCCGCTGGGTGGACTGCATCCAACTCCTCGTCGCCCAGGGCGCAACGCACTTCATCGAAGTCGGCCCCGGCAAAGTCCTCTCCGGCCTCAACCGCCAGATACTCGGCAAAGACGCCGCCACCCCAACCCTCAACGTCGAAGACTCCGCCTCGCTCGAAAAAACCCTCTCCTCTCTCAACTAGAGCATTTTCCCTGAAGATAGAGCCCTCGCGACCTCATCCTCCGAAGCAGGATCTGTTGTCATTGGATTTGTTGTCATTCCCGAAGGGAATCCGCGTTTCCATCTCGCTCCCTTTGTTTGTCATTCCCGAAGGGAATCTGCGTTTCGCTTCGGCCCGCGCCGGGCTACACCTGCATGGAAAAATGCTCTAAGGAGACTCTGATTAAGTCTTCGTTTTGAAGGGGCGCGACTTCAGTCGCGCCGTAAACCTCCCCCGATTCAACGAGGCTTTAGCCTCTGAGGGAATGTTCGCTGACTTAATCAGACCTTCCCTAAGTGTGTAGGGCTTCAAACTCTGTGAGAGAACGTTGTCAGGCACCCAGCGCCAAAGGCGCGAAACATACCAGCCTGGGCCGAAGGCCTAGGTACTCATCCGACAATCATTTGAGGGCTGAAAGCCCGGCACATAATTCCGGTTCTCACACAGTCTCTTCAATCCCGGCTTATGCTGATTCAGGTCAAAGCCGCTGAGGTACTCAGGCAGGGTACACCCGGGTAGTCCGGACCTAAGTTCAATGTTTGAAGGACATTGAGTACTTAATAGGGGAAGGGGGACTCACCCCTCCTGACAGCCTAAATCTGGTGCGTAATGAACCCGAACTTCATATAAAGCCCCAGCACCACCGCAAGCACCAGCGCGAGGGTGGTCCAGGGAAACGCCGAGCGGATGCGCTTCCTCACCGCCTCCAGGATGACGATCAGCACATAGAGCGCGACCATCAGCACCAGCCCATCCGCCACAAAGATGTGCGTGTACGAAGGCGTGGCCGTCAGCACGTGCTCCATGTGAAACGGAGGAAACAGGGATCCCGCGGCAAAGACGATCAGGAAGAGAATGAACTGGAGGCAGAGGAAGAAGAAGTTTTTCATAATGTCTCTCGTTGGACGTGCGACGCAGCCTTGCGGCGCGCACGGCATTATTGCCCTGCGTGGTACGGAACAGCCCCGCCGATGACGTGAGTGGTATGAAGCCAGGTCTCGGCCAGCGCAGGCCAGTGCGTGATCGGCAGCGCGGTGGGCCGCAGGCCGTAGCCGTGGCCTCCCTGCGCGAAGATGTGCAGCTCTGCCGGAACCTTGTTCTCCTTGAGCGCTTGAAAGTAGACGAGCACGTTCTCCTCATGCACAGGATCGTCTTCAGCTTGTAGTAGAAACGTCGGAGGCGTCTTCGGCCCAGGGTCGATGTCCGGGGCCAGTTTGTCGAGCGCAGGCTCCAGCGTCAGGTAGCCCGGATAGAGGATGAGCGCAAAGTCAGGTCGCGCGTCCGGCTCGTTCTCGCCCTCGCCAGGCCGCTTGAAGTCAGGATGGTTGCAAAGCACCACAGCCAGATGCGCGCCCGCCGAGAATCCAAGCACCCCGACGCGGTGCGGATCGACGCCCCACTCCGCCGCATGTGCCCGCGTGATACGCATGGCCTGCTGCGCGTCTTCCAGATCAGCCGTGTTCTCCGGAAAGCGTGTCTCGAACGGCACTCGATACTTCACCAGCGCGCAGTTGACGCCGATCGAATTCAGCCACGTGCAGACCTCTGTGCCCTCAAGATCGTAAGCGAGAATCTGGTAGCCGCCGCCGGGAAACACCACCACCGCAGCACCAGTGTTCTTGGCCGCTTCAGCCGGGTAGAACGCCAGCGTTGGCCTGCTGACGTTGGTCAGGTGTTCCAGCCGCCTGCCGGCAATCAAAGCGTCGGTCGGCTTGGTCGCGTCATGCTCCGGCCCGCCGGTGTAAGGCTCAGGAGCGCCGTGCGGCCACAGCGGCAGCGTGACTTTTTGCGCGACGGCGAAGGGCGCAGAGGCAACGAGAGCAGCAGCAAGAACAAGGAGTGTGCGCACCGAGCCATAGTAATACGTTTGCCTGTCCGCGGTCGCTCACGATGCGATGGATCGTCAGTCGCATCCGGCCACCGGACAGTTACACTTTCTTCGCAGTCCTTATTCAGCTCCGAGGTTCTCCGTCATGCTCCGCTCCGCTGTCCTCATCGTCTCGCTCGGTCTTGTTCTCCTTGCCCCAGTCACGCTTCGCGCGCAGCTCGCCGAGCAGCCGCAGTTGCATACAGCGTCGCAACAGGAGCTGGACGTCATCAAGGTCCTGCTGCGCCAGCAGGACGCCTGGAACCGCGGAGACATTGACAGCTTCGCCCAGGGCTATAAAAACTCGCCCGACATCATCTTTCTCTCCCGCGAGCTCTCGCGCGGCTACGACGGCATGGTCGAAGCCTACAAGCGCGACTACCCCACCAAAGCTGCGATGGGCACTCTGACCTATTCCGAGCTTGAGGCACATGTGCTCGACGAAAAGTACGCCGTCGTCATCGGCAAGTACCGCCTGGACCGCAGCAAAAAAGACGGCGGCAACGCCGACGGTGTCTTCTCGCTCCTCTTTGAACACACCGCCCAGGGCTGGAAGATCATCCTCGACCACACCTCGTAGGAGTGTTGGGGCGGCACATCTACCGTACCCAGGCGAGACCGTCCGCGCCGGGTCCTGCGCTGATGAGCGACTGCACCTTCCAGTCCGCAAGATTGATGGCCGCAACCTTGCCGCTGGTGTTGCAGGAGACATAAGCCACCTTGCCATCGGGCCGGATGAGGACCTCCTGCGGCGCACTGGGCACTGCAATGGTACGCACCACCTTGAGCGTGCCAAGATCGACCACCGCGACCTGTCCTGCATCGGGCACGGCCACCAGCAGCGAGCGGCCGTCAGGCGTGGGAGCCGTGCCATAGCCAAGCCCGGGCAGCGCGACCCACGCCTTCACCTTATTCGTCGCCGTATCGATCACGGCAAGGCGAGGTTTTGTCTGGTCCGAGGTAAACGCCATCCGGTCGTCGTTCGAAAGGGCGATGCGCTGCGTCTTGGCTGATATTGGAATGACGGCAATCGTCCTGCGCCCAGCCATGTCGAGCACCGAGACGGTTCCCGGCCCCACGTTGGCCGTGTAACCGCGCCTGCCGTCATGCGAGAGCGCCAGCATGTGCGACTGCGCCTGCCCGGTCGGCACCTTGCCGACGATCTCGAGCGTCCTCGGGTCGATCTCCGTGACCGTGTTGTCCAGCTCCGTCGTCACGTAGAGCATCCCGCTCGCGCGGTCGTAGATAGCACAGTGCGGCCGCACACGGTGGCCAAAATCGACCCGGTGCGTGATCTTCCGCGAGGCGAGATCGACCACCAGCATCTCGTGGCCGTCGATGCCGGGCTTGCCCACGCCCGTACTTCCGTACACCGGCAGGTACGCCGTGCGGCCATCAGGCGAGACAGCAGCCTCATGCGCATGAACGCCCGTGACTGCTTCATGAATCGTCGCTACCTGCTTTGCCGTCGCAGCATTCACGACGCTGACCGTTGCATCGCCCTGATTGACCACCAGCAGAGCAGGCTGCGTCTGCGCACTCACCATCGCAGACAGGCCAAGACAAACGGCAGACACGACCACTGAACGAAACCATGCCATCGTTTCCATAGGCACAAAAGTATATCCCGTCGGCTTTGCTCTGCGAAGAGCACTTCGGATGGCCGGGGATTCATTCGTTGACCCTTGCACTCAAGTCGTCAATCAGCAAATCCAGTTCGGTGCGCATCCGCTCGTTCATCGCGGCAAACTGGAACCCCGCTCCCATGCCCGAACGGACCATCCTGCTGGTCGCCTGCACGCGGAACACTCTGTCCTTCACGCGGAAGACCATCTCGACCGGCGTTCTCTGCCGCATCCGCAGGCGCGCCTGAGTTTCGATGTAGCAGCCGGCCGCGCTGATGTCGAGCACGCGCCCGCGAAACAGCACCGACCCGTCGAGCACGAGCACCTCGGCCACGGCATCGACGGCGTAGCGCGGGTGCTGCCTGCGCTCCACCGTCGCCTGCCCGGCAACGCCACGCCGCTCCGGCCCGTCGAACTCCGCGTCAGCCTCCAACGCCACCCCCGCGAACCTTCGCCGCCGAAAAATGTGGCGGCTGGTTTCATCATCGGCAAAGCACACGCCAGCATGAGGCGCAAAAGCAAAGGGCCGGGTAGTTGGCCCGGCCCGCTCTGATGCACATTCGACTACGGTCACACGGTCAGGATCTCTTTTTCCTTGGCCTTGAAGAGGTCCTCGATGCGCCTGATCTCGGCGTCGGTCAACTGCTGCACCTCTTCGTTGGCGCGCTTCTCGTCGTCGGCGGAGATGAGCTTGTCCTTGGCCGCCTTCTTAATCTGGTCGTTGCCGTCGCGCCGGATGTTGCGAATCGCGGTCTTGTGATCTTCGAGCGTCTTGTTCAACTGCTTGACCACTTCCTTGCGCCGCTCCTCGGTCATGGGAGGAACAGGCACACGGATGACCTTGCCGTCGCTCATCGGGTTCAGGTTGTTGCCCGAGGTGCGGATGGCCTTTTCAATCGTGCCGATCATGCTCATGTCGTAGGGCTGCACAAGAATCATCGTCGGCTCGGGCGTCGAGACCTGGCCCATCTGCGCCACCGGCGTGTCGGTGCCGTAGTAATCCACCTTCACGTGGTCGAGCATATGCACGTTCGCCCGCCCTGTCCGGGCCGAGAGCAGATAGCCGCGAAAGTCCTCGACCGACTTCTCCATGCGGGTCTTCAACTCACGGTGCGTTCCCTTCAACGCCTCAATACTCGCCATCGCCGATGCCATACCGTGTCATCCTTGGGGCGCGGTTGCGCCAAAGCAGATTTTACTGGAAATCGCGTACATGCTGCTGATTGCTGAGCACATCTCTGCAAAGAGTTGCCGGCGTGTAGTCTCGGATTCGCTTCTCCTGCCAAGGGCCAAAGGCCCGCTCTATACCAGCCTGGGGCGAATCGGGGTCCCCGGCGTGCGCTTTTGCACGCTGGGGCAGAGAAGCCCCAGGTCAACGTGTGGAACAGAATCAAGGGCTGAAGGCCCGTCCTATACTTCATCAAACTTCAGACTCACCGCGCTGGCGTGCGAGTGTCTTCAACCGGCGGCAGGCCTCGGCCAGATCGGCGTCCTTTTTGGCGAAACAGAAGCGGAGCAGGTCCTCACCTTTGCCGGGACGGAAGAAGGCTGACCCCGCGACGGCGGCGACGCCGACCTTCGCCAGCAGCGCGCGGGCCTTTTCTGCGGCAGTTTCGCCCGGCAGGCTGCCCGTGGAAGCCAGCACGTAGTAGGCCCCGTCAGGGACATGCGGCGTCATGCCTGCGACCCGGAGCGCATCGACGATCATCTCCCGCTTGGCCTCGTGGTCGCGCGAAAGCTGAGTGTAGAACTCCGACCCAAGCTGCTCGACACCGTCAGCGCAGCCATGCTGGAACGGCGCAGGCGCGCAGACGTACAGCAGGTCGTGGAAGTAGCCGATAGAGCCGAGCCACTTCGCATCGGCGAGCAGATAGCCCACACGCCAGCCCGTCACCGAGAACGTCTTTGAAAAACCCGACATGACGATGGTGCGCTCGCGCATTCCGGAAATCGTCGCCGGACTGATGTGCTTCGTGCCGCCGTAGATGAAGTGCTCGTAGATCTCGTCGGTGAAGACGAAGAGGTCGAACTCCTGCGCAATCTCCGCCAGACCCTCAAGCTCCGCGCGCGTAAACACCTTGCCGCAGGGATTCACCGGCGTGTTGATGACCATGGCGCGCGTGCGCGGCGTGATGGCCGCACGCACGGCGTCAAGTTCGAGCGCCCAGTCCGGCTCTTTCAAAGCAACCGGCACAGCCCTCGCGCGCACGGCCTTCACTGTATTGACGTGGTAGCCGTAGAAGGGCTCGAAGACCAGCACCTCGTCGCCGGGATTGAGCAATGCCATCGCCACAGCATGGAAGCCGCCGGTAGTGCCGCTGGTGACGAGCACCTCGCGGTCAGGATCGACGCTGATGCCGAGCGTGCGCTCGACCTTCGCCGCGATGGCGTTGCGCAGCCGCGCGATGCCGTCAAGCCGCGTGTAGATGTTGAACCCGTCACGAATCGCCCGCGCAGCGCCTTCGGCAACAACCGCCGGCACTTCTGTATCGCAAACACCTTGCGCCAAATTCACGCCGCCGACGCGGTCGCACTCCACCGTCATGGCGCGAATCTCCGACTGCACCACACGCGGCGCAAGCTCGCTTAGACCTAATCTGTTAGCAACTTCAGTCCGCAGCATTGAGCGCTCCCTTCATGCACTTTCTTACGCCAATCCAGTGCTCTCCGCCTGCTCCTGCGCGTGGTAGCTGGAGCGCACCAGCGGGCCGCTCTCGACGTGCTTGAAGCCCATCGCCAGCGCCTCGTGCTTCAGGAAGGCGAACTCTTCCGGCGTGTAGTAGCGCGTCATTACGATGTGGTCGCGCGAGGGGCGCAGATACTGGCCGATGGTGAGGATGTCCACCTTGCGGTCGGCCAGGTCGCGGAAGACGGCGAGCAGCTCGTGCATCTCCTCGCCCATGCCGACGATGATGCCGGTCTTCGTCACCTGCGTGTGTCCGCTCTCGGCGGCGATCTCCTTGGCCTTGCGTAAAAACTCCAAAGACCGCTCATAGCGTCCGCCGCTCTTGGCGATCCGGTAGAGTCGCGGCACAGTCTCGATATTGTGGTTCAGAATCTCGGGCCTTGCCGCGACCACCATGCGTAGAGATTCCTCGACGCCTTGAAAGTCCGGCGTCAGTACCTCGACGCGGCAGCCGGGGGCTTGTTTGCGAATCTCCTCAATCACCATCACGAACGCGCGCGCCGCGCCGAGGTTGTCGTCGTCGCGGTTCACGCTGGTGACAACGGCGTGGTTCAGGCCAAGCTGGGCCACGGCATAGGCCACGCGGCGAGGCTCGTCAAAGTCAATCGGTTCGGGCTTGCCCTTGGGCACGGCACAGAATCCGCAGCGCCTGGTGCAGAGATTGCCCAGCATCATGAAGGTTGCAGCCTTCTGGTTCCAGCACTCGCCGATGTTGGGGCAGTGCGCGCTCTCGCAGACGGTGTGCAGCTCCAGCTCGCGCGCCATCGTTTTGAGCGCGTGGAAGGTCTCGCCCATCGGGGCCTTCGCCTTCAGCCACGCGGGTTTGGGCGCGGGCTTCTTCGGGGCAAGGTCGATCTGCACCAGCTCGGCGGTTGGAGTCATCTTCTCTATTGTATCCGGCGTCGCAGGAAAGCCCGTTGCTTGACGAGCATAGAATTGTCGCGCAGTGCTGGAGGAGTTCCGAATGCACAGGCACGTATCGTGTGGAGTTGCCGTTTGCCTACTGATGGCGATTACTGGGTTCGCTGGAGAAAAGAAGAAGCACATCCTGCCGGCCTATCTACGGACTGCCCGCACCGCGGCAATCATCATCGACCCCGACGCAGGCAAATCGGTGACTGACCCGCAGGCCAACGAAATTGCACAAAACGATGTTGAGAATGCTCTTCGCAAATGGGGAAGATTACTGCCCACGATTGACGTGCAGAACGCGGACCTCATCATCGTCGTGCGAAGAGGAAACAGACATCTCGCAACCGAAACGGTTCCCGATGGCCGGCAGGACACTCGTGTAGGAGTAAACCCCACGAAAGACGGGACCACGATTTGGGCAGAGCACGTGCCGCGACCCAACCCTACAGGCAATGCCAGTGGTCCCGCACCAGGACCAGCGCACCCGCAGATAGAGATAGGTGCGAATGAAGACTCCTTCATCGTCTATAGGGGAGGAGTAGACAACCCTCTCGAAGCAGCCCCTGCGTGGAGCTATGTTGCGAAGGATGCCCTGCACTCGCACGACGTTCCTGCCGTGGCTGCATTTCGCAAGGCGCTGGCCGATGCGGACAAGGCTGCTGCAGCCAAGGGACCATAGCCTTCTTCGCTTAGCATCGTGGATATACTGTGCAGGCCATGAAAATTCCTGCCGGTTCGCACTTCATCTTCGTTGCGCTTGCCGCAATTCTGCTGTCCCCTGTTTCGCTCTTCGCTCAGCCGCAGGAACAGATTCCCACGCCGGCACAGCGGCCAGAACCCGAGGCTTCGTACTCGGCCACGGCCGACCCACATGCAGTCGTGCTCTTCGGACATGCACGCTTCACCGTGCTCACGCCACAGTTGATTCGCATGGAGTGGGCCGCCGACAACCGCTTTGAAGATCACCCCTCGTTCGTCTTCCTCAACCGAAAACTGCCCGTGCCGGAGTTCAAGGCTGTGCGCAAGCACAAGGGGCTGACCATCGAGACCAGCGCGCTGCGCCTCAGCTACAACCCGCGCGGCGACGGCAAGTTCGACCCCACGAACCTGACTATCACGCTGACGAAGTTCCACGAAGGCAACGCCGCGCCGGTCATCTGGCATCCCGGCCTCGCCGACACGGGCAACCTCGAAGGCACGACGCGCACGCTCGACGGCGCACGCGGCAGCAAAACGCGCGAGCCTATCGGCGAGGGCCTCGTCTCGCGCAACGGCTGGGCGCTGGTCGATGATTCGACGCGGCCCTTGTTCGACTCCGACAACTTCACCTTCAAGGGCGGCGAACAAAGCACGTGGCCTTGGGTGATGGCGCGCCCCGCCGACGGCAGCCTCGACTGGTACTTCTTCGGCTACGGCCACAACTACCGCCAGGCGCTCGGCGACTACGTCCGCGTCGCCGGACGCATCCCGCTGCCGCCGCGCTTTGCCTTCGGCGCGTGGTGGTCGCGTTACTGGGCCTACAGCGACCAGGAGTTGGATGATCTTGTGCGCGGCTTCCGCGAGAACGACACCCCGCTCGACGTGCTCGTCATCGACATGGACTGGCACAACACGCTCGGGATGCACTTCAACGTGAAGGACGCCTCCGGCCACGCGCAGGGCTGGACCGGCTACACGTGGAACCATTTGCTCTTCCCCGACCCGAAGGCGTTTCTCGGCAATCTGCACGACGAGGGTCTGAAGGTCACGCTCAACATGCACCCGGCCTCGGGAGTACAGCCGTGGGAGGACCAATACACCGCGATGGCGAAGGCGATGGGACAGGACCCCGCGCAGAAGCAGTACGTTCCCTTCGACATCACCAACAAAAAGTACGCGCAGAACTACATGGACATCCTGCACCATCCACTCGAAAAACAGGGCATCGACTTCTGGTGGCTCGACTGGCAGCAGGAGCCGACGACGAAGGTCCCCGGCGTCAGCCCGACCTGGTGGCTCAACTACGTCCACTTCACCGACCAGCAGCGCGAAGGCAAGCGGCCGCTGCTCTTCCATCGCTGGGGCGGACTGGGCAATCATCGCTACCAGATCGGCTTTTCAGGCGACACCGTTTCTGTGTGGGACTCGCTCGCGTTTCAGCCCTGGTTCACCGCGACCGCAGCCAACGTAGGCTACGCCTACTGGAGCCACGACATCGGCGGCCACATGCCCGGAGCCGTCGCGCCTGAACTCTACACGCGCTGGGTGCAGTTCGGCGCCTTCAGCCCCATCCTGCGCACGCACACGACGAAGAACCCTGACTCCGAGCGCCGCATCTGGGCTTATCCCGAGCCGTACTCGAGCATCCTCCGCACCGCCTTCCAGCAGCGCTATGCGATCGAGCCCTACGTCTACACCGAAGCGCGCCGCACCTACGACACCGGCGTAGCCTTCCTGCATCCGCTCTACTACGACTCGCCCGATGCGCCCGAAGCCTACACCGCGAAAAATGAGTACGCCTTCGGCAGCCAGATGATCGCCGCGCCCGTCGTCGATCCTGTCGATGCCGCAACCGACCTCGCAACCGAGAGCATCTGGCTCCCCAAAGGCGAGTGGATCGAGTGGCCAACCGGCAAGCACTTCACCGGGCCGGTCGCGCTCAGCCGCTCATTCTCCATCAGCCAGACGCCGGTCTATCTTCGCGCCGGAGCCATCGTCCCCATGCAGCCGCCGATGCAGTACACCGGCCAGAAGCCCGTCGATCCATTGATATTGAATGTCTGGCCGCTCGCCGACGGCCAGACCTCCAGCTACCAGGTCTACGCCGACGCGAGCAAGGGCGAGAACTACAAGCGCGGCGTCTACTCGCTCACGCCCGTCACCGCGACCCAGCACGGCGACACCCTCACCATCGAGATCGCGCCCGAAGAGGGAAGCTATCCCGGCATGATTCAGTCGCGCGGCTACGATCTGCGCCTGCCCGCCGACTGGCCGCCCGAATCCGTCACGTCGAACGGCGAATCGCTCAAGTGGAGCTACGAAGGCAACACCCTGACGACCGTCATCCACGTGCCATCGCAGCCGGTCACTGAAGCCGTGCACATCGAAGTCCGCCGCGCCGCAGGCTCGCTCGCCGCGCGCGCCGAACTCGACGGCTTCGCCGGAGCAACCGCGCGCCTGCGCTCTGCCTACGACACGCTCAACCAGGAGTGGCCCTTCACCTGGTCGCCCGACCCGCTCATCGACGCCTGGCAGACCGGCGACCGCCTGAGCTATCACCCGGAGGCAGCGCGCACCGAGCTAGACAACTTCGCAAAAAAATACGCCGCAGCTCAGCAATCCGTCGAGCAACTCTACAATCCGATTGCGAACCTGTCCGACGATCAGCTTGTGGAGCAACTGATGAAGCATCGCGGAGCCGACACCGCCAAACAGCGCGCCGTAGCCTACAAAGCCGCCCTCCAGCGCGCACTGGCACAGTTGAAAGACGGCAAGCCGGAGTGAGCTTCAGCGTGATCCGAAGAGGGCCAAAGGCCCGACTCATACCAGCCTGGGGCATCGCCCCAGGCTTGCGGGAATTAAAAAACGTCAAATGGCTGGGTGGCGAGACTTTCGTTTCCTTCGACAAAAGGGCCGTCTCCCTGATAGGAAAGCAGAGGCAGGCGACCAAGCTATTGGCATAAAGGAAGAGCCTCGGTTACAGAAGCCGCTCCCGCACATCGGGTCGCGCCAGATACAGGAAGAAGAGCAGGTCGAACAACCCGCGTACCAGGAAGAATCCCGCGTGCGTGCGCTCGAAATAAAAGAAGTCGCCGACGCTCAGCAGCAGGCACCCCGCCGTCACCAGCGCCCAGCCCCACTTCCTGAGCCGCAGCAGCCCGAAGAGGCCTGCCGCCAGCAGCGTGCAGATCGCAAGAATCGCGTACTTCGTCGTGCCGTTCCCGAATGATCCACGCAGCGCCGCATACGCGTTCAGCATGGTCATAAAGATCATGAACATACAGATGCCGGCGATTCCCGGCAGCATCTGTCCTCGCACGTTCGGTTTGGTTTCGCCTGTCATAGAGTCGCGTGTCATAAAGTATGCAGATAGGCCAGCACGTCGTTCACGTCCTGCTGGTCCATGGTGTTGCCCATCGCAGGCATCAGGCCGTGCCCGTGCAGGATGGCATCGGTCACGCGGTCGTCATTGGCCGGAGCGCCGCTGGGGAGATAGGGTCTCTTGAAGACACCGAGCAGCGGCGGCCCGTGCAGCTTGGCGTCGGTGCGGTCGGCATGGCAGGTTGCGCAGCGGGCCTGGAAGACCGCGTGCCCGCTCATCTGCTCGGCATTCAACTGGTCCAGCGGAGTCGGCGGAGCGGTGTGTTTGCATCCCGTCGTCAGCATGGCAAACGCCGCAAGCGCGGCCAGACGAACAAAAACTCTCATCTCTGCTATTGTCGCATCCACAACCTGCACGAGCTAATTCGTCTCGGCAATCGCCGCGACGATCTTGTCCATCGTGTCGCGGTCGTCGTGGGTGCGCGGCGTGTGGTTGCCCACCATAATCGAGAAGATCACCGTCTTGCCGCTGGCACATTCCAGATAGCCGCTCAGCGCGCGCGCCTCGCCCAGCGTGCCTGTCTTGGCGAAGAGATGGTCCTTCAACGGAGGTTTCGGAAACCGCTCGGCCAGCGTGCCGTCTTCGCCGCCGATGGGCAGCGACCGCTTCCAGCCGGCAAACCACGGCTGCGTCGTCGCAAACTGCAACAGCTTCGCGGCCGCGCGAGGCGTCACAAGATCGTGCCCACTCAGGCCCGAGCCGTCGAAGAAGATGAAATCGTCCGGGTCGATCCCGACGCTGGCGGTCAGAAACGCCCGCACCACACGCGCGCCGCCTGCGATCGAGCCGTCACCGAGCACGGCCACGCCGAGATGATGAAGAAACAGCTCAGCATGAAGGTTCTGACTGACCTTGTTCGTCACGACCATGTTCTCTTCCAGCGTAGGCGAGGTATGCGAGGCCAGCAGCTTCTCCGCCGGGTTCGCGGCTGGAGCCGTCGCACGCTGGGTGAGATCGGCGACAGGCTGCGAAGATACCGCCAGAAGACCCTGCGTGTCGGTAGAGAGCCTGTGCTCAGCCCGCGCCTTGCCCGTCACTTCGATCCCGCGCGCTTCCAGCATTGCCTTCAAGGCCAGAGCGGCGTACTCGGCCGGGTCCTGGATCGCAACCTCTTCCACATCGGGCTCGGCGTCCACGGCAATCGACCCGTAGATGCGCAGATCTTTGCTGCCGGGCATCCGCTCCATCTGCACAGAGCTCGCGCTCTTCGCCGCTCCCGTCGTGACGGAGAAATCGATCTTGTAGTAGGAAACCGCGGGAGAGAGCGTGAGCGTAGCGGGCTTGCCCTCGGTGTCGCCGGGCGCGACTGTCACCTTGATCTGGTTGTCGTTAATCGTCAGCGCCGAGACCGGCGCGCCATAACCCCACACCGCGTCATCAATCGTCCAGTCCTCGGCATAAGGCTCCCACGGAAACAGCGTGTCGTCGCCCACCACGTCGCCATTGACGACTTTCAACCCGGTGGCCGCGACCTGGTCGGCCATCTGTTCTAGATACCGCAGCGGATCAGGCGCAGGCGGAGCGGGCGTGGGCCGGTCGGCCGGCTCGACATACGGCAACGTTCGACCCGAGAGGTTCGCATCGCCCGCACCTACCAGCACCACATTGCCCCCCAACTTCGATGGGCCATTAAACACGCCTTTGCCGACAATCTTCGTCTCGTAAGTCGTATCCGGCCCCAGCAGGGCCAGAGCCGTCGCCGTCGTGAACATCTTGTTGTTCGAGGCGGGCTGAAAAAGCTGCGCCTCGTTCATCGCATAGATGGGTTTGCCGTCCATCCGGGTCACGTAGATGCCCCAGTGAGCGCGCGAGACCGCCGGGTCCTTCAGCAGCGTCGCAACCTGCACCTTCAGCGGCTTCGGCTTGTGCTTCCTATGATGGGTCCTGGCCACGGCGGGCAGACACATCGTTCCCAGCAGCACAGCTACAGCACAACAGTTTACGAGTTTCATCATCGGCGAAAGTCTAGCATTCAAGCAGGCCCCACAAAAAAGCCTTCTGTGGGACGACCTAATGAAGTAATATTTGCGGCATGAAAGCCGCTGTGTGTCTTGCCGCTTTACTAATGATCTTTCAAAAGACAAACGGTTGTGACGGGCCGCCCAAACCGGCTGCACCATCTGCAAAAGAGAGCCACCTTCCTCAACTCCATCGGTTTGTGAATGTGTCTTCTCCTACATCCCCTGGAGTAGCACTGGATACTGTAACAGGCCAGTACTGCAAGACATGGGACTGGAGCTACAAGATTCCCTCAATGAATGGCGGATTAGATTCTCTGCCTACCTGCCTGAGTATTTTTCAATCCACTCCCTCGGAAGAGGAACACTAAAGACCCTCTTGGGCTTTTCCAATCCAGTCCCCAGCAGTGACATCGAACAGGTAACACATAAGTGTGTCTCAAGCTCTTTCATCCTTGCTCGCGAGAGACACTTCGCTCACCACCTCCACGCTTGTAACCTTTAGCTAGGAGCCAGCATCTAGAAGCCTTATGTCCTTCGCGCGACGCCCGCAGTTCGACTGGCATCTCCGCACCCGCCGCCTTGCGCTGGGCGAGCGGACGCTCATCATGGGCATCCTCAACGTCACGCCCGACAGCTTCTCCGACGGCGGGCACTTCTACTCGCCCGAGACCGCGCCGGACCGTGCCATTGCGCACGCATTGCAGATGCTCGACGAAGGCGCCGACATCCTCGACATCGGCGGCGAATCCACCCGCCCTAACGCCACGCCGCTCACGCCCGACGAAGAGCAGTCGCGCATCCTGCCTGTCATCGAGTCGCTTGCCAAAACAAGGCCACGAGCCATCCTCTCGGTAGATACCTTCCACGCCAACACCGCCCAACACGCCATCGAAGCCGGAGTCGAGATCGTCAACGACGTGAGCGGCCACCAGTGGGATCCGGCAATGTCCAACACCTGCGCAAGCACGGGCTGCGGAGTCATCCTGATGCACACCCGAGGCCGCCCGCAGGACTGGCTGCACCTGCCGCCGCTCGCCCCGAATGAAGTCCTGCCGCTGGTGCTCACCGGTTTGTCAGAACGCCTCGAAGCCGCGCTGGCCGCCGGCATCCCGCGCAACAAAATCGTCCTCGACCCCGGCTTCGGCTTCGGCAAGCGGCTCGACGAAAACTACCCGCTGCTCGCGCATCTCGACCAACTCCGCCAGCTCAACCAGCCCATCCTCGCCGGAGTCTCGCGCAAGAGCTTCCTGGCTTATAAAGAAAATCCGGGTGCCCCACGTCCGGATTTTCGGACGTGGGCTTCGCAGGATCGACGCCTCAACGTCACCCTCGCCGCGAACACCGTAGCCATCCTCAACGGCGCGCACATCGTCCGCGTCCACGACGTCCGCCCCGCCGTCGAAGCCGCCGCCATCGCCGACCAGATTCTCGATGTGCAATCAATGCGCTCGCGCTCAAGCTGATTTCTTGTGAGCCTGGACGTACTCTCGAAGCGCGGCATTGATACGGCTCTGATAGCGTCTGCCCGTCTTCTTAAAGAATGTCAGAACATCGGCGTCGAGACGCAGGGTAATTTGCTTCTTATTTTCCGCAGGGACGAGTGAGCCGGGCCGTGTCCATTTCACAGTTCCCGTCTGGCGCGGGATTTCGCTGTAATCTATTTCGGAATCCGGCATGGCCGCGAGCAGCTTCAGCCGTTTGCGCTGCTGTGCAGTCAACGGTGCCGGCCGCTTTGGATCAAGTTTGAACTTCACTGTATTGTGCACGCTCATCGGCATCTGCCTTTCTTGCTGAAATCAATCGGATGAGACTGCCGTCCTTGCCGCAAACGGTGGAGACGACGGTCAATCGAGCGGGTGCGACCAGGCCCACGGTCTTCCACCGCTCTTCCCCATAGTCCTCCCGGTCATCCAGAGCCTCAACGCGATATGGGTCAAGGAAGACACGGGCGGCATCTTCGAAACTGACACCATGCTTTCGCAGGTTTCTGTCAGCTTTGTTTGCATCCCCTTCAAACTCCACACTCTTGTTGTACTACATTTGTAGTTACATGCAAAGGCATCACCTCCTGTACAAAAAACCGCTCCGTATTCCGCTGAAAAAATGCTGACCGGTGTTACCCTGGGAGGCGAAGGAAAAACGAAATGCAACTCGCTGCTGTCATCCTTGCCGCCTTCACGCTCCTCGTCGCCCTCGTTCTCCTCCTCCGTAAACCCTCCATGCCGGAGCAGGACCCGCGTCTGGCGCAGTTGCCCGACCAACTCACTCGGCTGGAAGCTCGTGCCCAGGCATCCGACGAGCAGGCGCGCAACGCCTTTGCGCAGATGCGCTCCGACATTGCAGCCGAAGCGCAACGCAGCCGAGAAGCCAGCGCCTCAGACTTCACCGCCCTTCGCACCGAGATTACGGGCAGCATCGCTACGCTGGGCACAACGCTGCAAAACGGTCTCACCAGCTTCCGCGAAGACAATAAGACTTCAGGCGACCAGCTTCGCGGCTCCATCCAGCAGCAGCTTGACGCTCTCACGCAGCGGCTAACCAGCTTCACATCCGAGACGACGCGCAGCCAGACCGAGGTGCGCGAATCGCTCAACACAAAACTCACTGACCTGATGAGCAGCAACGCGAGTCATCAAAACCAATTACGCGCCACGGTCGAAGAGCGCCTCAACCAGATCAACGCGACCAACGCGGAGAAGCTCGAACAGATGCGCGTTACGGTTGATGAAAAGCTCCAGTCCACGCTCCAGACGCGCCTGACCGAGTCCTTCGGCACAGTCAGCGACCAGTTGATGAAGGTCCACACCGGCCTCGGCGAGATGACCAAGCTCTCGGCGGGCATCGACGACCTGAGCCGCATCTTCACCAACGTGAAGACGCGCGGCACGGTAGGCGAAGTCATGCTGGAAACGCTGCTGAAACAGATGCTCGCCGCCAACCAGTACACGCCAAATGCGCGAGTGAAGCAGAATACGCAGGAGATGGTGGAGTTCGCCGTAAAACTGCCCACCCCCGAGGGCGAGCTGCTGCTGCCGATCGACTCCAAGTTCCCACGCGAGATATGGGAGAAGCTGCAATCAGCCTACGAGTCCGGCACCGACGTTGTTGCCGCCGGAAAGACGTTCGAGACCGCAATCCGCAACGAAGGCCGGAAGATCTGCGACAAGTACATCGCGCCTCCCGTCACTACCAGCTTTGCCATCATGTTTCTGCCCAGCGAGGCCCTCTACGCCGAAGTCATGCGACGCGACGGGCTGCAGGCCGACATTCAGCAGAACTGCCGTGTGACCATCGCCGGCCCAAGTACACTGGCGGCCATTCTGAACAGCTTCCAGATGGGCTTCCACATGCTGAAGCTGCAACAGAAGGGCGACGAGGTCTGGAAGACGCTCGGCGCGGCTAAAGCAGAATTTGAAAAGTTCGGCGGCCTGATGGACAAGGTCAAAAAGCAGGTCGGCACAGTCCAGAACACGCTCGACGAGATCGGCGGCAAGACCAAGACCATCAACCGTGCGCTCAAAGATGTGACCAGCGGGGAGTCCGGCCCGCAGCCCGACCTTCAAACCAATCTCATCGGCTTTGCCGAAGGCAATGGCGTCGTCCCCCTGCTGGCCGCCTCCGGCGACGAGGAGTAAGGAAAACCCTGCCATATTCCGCGATTCCCACAGCCCGCTACTTGCTTTACACTCACCAAGGCGCTCAGTATGCTTGAGGTTGGCGTGTTCCAGCGACAGCTATACCCCAAAGTTTTGATTCCAGACGTAAACAGGAGAACGACATGGCAGCAGTGGATGAAAAGGTAAAACAGATTATCGTCGAGCAGCTTCAGGTGGATGAGGCTGAAGTCACCCCCGGAGCCAGCTTTCAGGAGGACCTCGGGGCCGACTCCCTCGACGTGGTCGAGCTTGTCATGCAGTTCGAAGAGGCCTTCGACATCCAGATTCCCGACGAGGATGCCGAGAAGATCAAGACCGTCAAGGACGCCATCGATTACATCGAAAAACACCAGAAGGCGGCCAAGTAAAGTATGGAGCAGCGTCGTGTCGTCGTAACAGGCCTCGGTCTCCTCTGCGGCGTGGGTAAGACCTCGCCGGAGGTGTGGGCAGGCCTTATGGCCGGCAAGAGCGGCATGGCCGAGATCAAGGCCTTCGACCTCACCGGCCACCCCACGCGCTTCGCGGCCGAGGTCAAGGACTTCGACCCCTTGCAGTTCGTGGACAAAAAAGAGGCCCGCAAGATGGGGCGCTTCATCCACTTCGCCCTGGCCGCTTCGGCTGAGGCGATGGCCCACTCCGGCCTCAAGGTGGATGAGAGCAACCACGACCGCGTCGGCGTCCACATCGGCTCCGGCATCGGCGGCTTCGACGTCATCGAGCGCGAGCACTCGAACCTGCTCGCAGGCGGCCCGCGCAAAGTCTCGCCCTTCTTCATCCCCGGCTCCATCATCAACCTCGCCGCCGGCCACGTCTCCATCAAATACGGCGCGCGCGGCCCCAACGAGGCCACTGCGACCGCCTGCACCACCAGCGCGCACTCCATCGGCGACGCCTTCCGCATCATCCAGCGCAGCGACGCCGACGCGATGATCGCAGGCGGAGCTGAAGCTTCCATTACGCCTCTGGGCGTCGCGGGCTTCGCCTCCATGCGCGCGCTCTCCACCCGCAACGACGACCCCGAGCACGCCAGCCGCCCGTTCGACAAGGACCGCGACGGCTTCGTCATCGGCGAAGGCGCGGGCATCCTCATCCTCGAAGAGCTTGAGTTTGCCAAGGCGCGTGGCGCGAAGATCCTCGCCGAAGTCGTCGGCTATGGCCTCTCCGCCGACGCCTTCCACATGACGGGCATGTCTCCGGAAGGCGAAGGCTGCGCCCGCTCCATGCGCCACGCCCTCAAGGTCGCTGGCATCTCGCCGGACACCATCGACTACGTCAACGCCCACGCCACCTCGACGCCGCTCGGCGACGCGCTCGAGTCGCAGGCCATCGAGACCGTCTTCGGCGAGCGCGCCAGGAACGGCACGCTGCTGGTCAGCTCCACCAAGTCCATGACCGGCCACCTGCTCGGCGGCGCGGGCGGGCTCGAAGCAGGCATCACTATCCTGGCCATGCAGAACCAGATCGCCCCGCCCACGATGAACATCGTCGAGCTTGACCCGGCGTGCCGCCTCAACTACGTCCCCAACAAGCCGCAGGCGGCGAAGATCGACTACGCGCTGTCGAACTCCTTCGGCTTCGGCGGCACCAACGGCTCGCTCGTCTTCAAGCGCTGGATCGAGTCAAGCAGCGAATAGCAACCGGGATGCATCATCATCCCCAAAGCGGGATTTGTTGTCATTCCCGAAGGGGAATCTGCGTTTCGCTTGGGGTCGCACCGAACTACAGTCTCAGAGAAAACACCCTAAGAAGACTCTGATTACGTCTTCGTTTTGACGGGGCGCGGCGTCACAGGCTGCGGAAAAACGCACGCTTTGTGCTCTTCGGTGGGAGCGCAGGGCTTCAGCCCTGCGAAAATCCCAGCAAAATCCAGGGGGCTTTAGCCCCGGGCCGTTCCGCACAAGCTGCCGGATGGACTTTCTCCGCAGCCTCATCAGCCGCCATTTTGATTGCCTACTCCAAAGGCTGGGCCATGCGCCACGGCGAGACGCTGTTCCACGTCTTCAACTGAGCCGCTGCCCAGGCGTTGTCCTTGTCCGTATGGCAGAGGGTACACGGATTCGGCACGCCAGACTCCTCTGTCAGTGCCGGAGTAATGAACCGGAACGTGTGGCTCGCCACATAGTTTCCCGCAATCGTCTGCTCAATCAGCGGCATGTGACATGCGACACACTGGCTGCCTTTGCTTCCCTCCGCGTGGTGCGTGTGTTCGCTCACCGTCCCCTTCAGGCCTGCTGGATTGTTCATATCCGACGCATGGCACCGCAGGCAAAGCGCGTTACCCACGGCCCTCAGGCTCGCCGGATTCGCATTGCTATGCACATCGTGGCAGTCGAAGCAACGCAGCTCGCGGTGGTACATCACGCTTTGGATGAAGTCGTTGCCCTGCATCCGGTTTTTGTGCGCCGTCATGTCGGCGTACTGAAAGAAGTCCGTTCGTCCGGGCTTCAGCTTTTCGAGCCTCCAGTAGTCGGCCAGCCGCTCGCCCACCCTAAACCCTACCGGCCAGTCGTAGTACTTGCCGCCGAAGGTCTCCGTCAGCGTCCTGCCCTGACTGTGGCACTGGATGCAGGTGTCGTTCGCCCTGACGTAGTCCAGCCTGTCCGGGTTCACGATGTTTTCCTTTGTCGGATGCGCGACATGCTCACTGCCCGGCCCGTGGCACTTCTCGCAACCGACGTTCCACTCCGCTGGCTGCTTCGTCTCGATGTTGTAGTCAACTGAGTGGCAACCGTCGCACAGCGGCCCCGTCGGACGCTCGAAGTTGCTCGCGCCATAGTAAGGCACCCACCAATCCGTACCCGCCTCGACGTGATACGGAAGCCACTTCTTCTTCGCCACATCCCACTGCGCGGGCTCTGCGTAATAGTTGTCGCCGATTTTGGTGAAGTAGCGCTGCTTCCACTTGCTCCCATAGACAAATGCAACGTCTTTCAGGCTGAACGTCACCAGCGGGTTCGCGTGGGTAAAGTCAGCGAGCACCGCCTCCGGATGCACCTTCGGATCGCGCACCACATTGGCCATCCGCGTCTGCTTCCACCCCGCGTACAACTCGGCATGGCAAGGCTTACAACTCGCAGACCCCACATAGTGGGCCTTCGCGGCTCGCGGCTGCGCAGAGCACCACGCAGTCGCGGTCGCCAGAACAATCGCCAGACACTTCCAGAGAAGCCCTCTCATCGGAATCCCTCACGCGAACGCCGCACTAAAGCATTTTTAGTTCAAGTGGTTACAAAACTTCGGGTGCCCCATCCTTTGTGCGGCTTTTGCACAAAGGGTGGGAGACCACAACTCTCCGACTCAACTGTCACAACGAGACCGAAACCGCTTTAGCGCATTTTTAGTTCAAGTGGTTACAAAACTTCGGGTGCCCCATCCTTTGTGCGGCTTTTGCACAAAGGGTGGGAGACCTCAACTCTCTGCCTCGACTGTCACAACCAGACCGAAACCGCTCTAGCTCATCATCGCCGCAAACGCAGTCTTCACCACCACAATCAGCACCCACCAGCCGATGATGATCGCCGCGGCCGTCGAGCGTTTGACCTTCGCTACAATCGACGTGCCGATAATCAGCAGCGCCATGAACCAGAACACCAGCAGATCGAAGGAGCCAAGCAGCGACTTCAGCCAGTGCGCCGAGTCCGCGCCGAGGAAGTAGCCCAGGTTCGTGCCAATCGGGTCCTGCACGTTGAAGTTGTCTCCCCCGGTAGCGACCAGCATGATGATAATCAGAACGGCCCCCACCAGCCCGGTCAGTCCGGCATAGAGCCACACGGCGAACATCTCGGAGAAGCTCGTCTTCGCCCCGGCCAGAAAGTTGAAGCTGCCCCACAGCACCAGCGCGGCAATCGCGGCAAAGATCAGGCCAAGCGCCCAGTACCCATACGAGATGCCTTCGGTGATCGCGGCTCCGACCTTCATTCTCGCCGCGCGCTGGTCCGGCGGCAGCGAGTCCATCTGCTCCTGCTGCGACGGACTCTGCGCAAGCGAGGTCTGATACATCTGGCTGAAGCCGACCTTCTTCTGCATCGTCCATGCCGTCGCCAGCGAAAAGATAATCGACAGCACAATCGGCAGCCAGACGCTCCGGCTGCGCAGAATATCGGTAAACGTCTTACTCGGCGCGATGAAGACGTCCACCACCCGCTCGACCTGGCTCAATCCCCCGCCTGTAGTCTGTCCACTCACAACCGCATCATGGCTCATACAATCAACCTCTCTCAGGGATTTCTGTACGACCTGTCTGTGCTTGCTGGCGTTGAAGGATTGTATCGCCCACGGCCACGTACCGGAAGCGATTTTTATGGCTGTCTTCCTGGAGGTATAGCACCGGTGATCTCCTCATCCCAAAGGCAGTCCCCACATTTTTGTTGTCATTCCTCTTTTTGCTGCCATTCCACTTTTTGCTGCCATTCCACTTTTGTTGTCATTCCTTTTTTGTTGTCATTCCTTTTTTGTTGTCATTCCCGAAGGGAATCTGCGTTCCCATCGGACCGCCTTTTGTTGTCATTCCCGAAGGGAATCTGCGTTTCGCATCGGCCGCGCCGGGCTACACCTCTATGGAAAATGCTCTACTCCACGACCGCCAGCACGTCTCCCGCGCCGACCGTGTCCCCCGCCGCAACCGCCACGCGAGCCACGCGGCCTGACTTCGGCGACTTCAACTCGTTCTGCATCTTCATCGCTTCAATCACGGCCACGCCCTGCCCCTCGGCCACCTCGTCACCCACCGCGACCAGCGTCCGCACGACGCGCCCGGGCATCGGGGCCTTCACCGCGCGCGGCCCTTCCGCTCCGCCGCCCGCGCCGCGCCGTCCCTGCAGGGAGCGCGGATCGTCCACCGCAAACCCATACCGCCGGTTGCCGATCCACACGCCATCGCCGTCGAGAACGCAGCGGTACTGCCGCCCCTCCACCTCCAGCGACATCACGCCCTGCTCCAGCATCCGCGCATCCACGCGCATGGGTCGCCCGTCCACCATGCATTCCATCGCGCCGGAGCCCCCCGCGGGCAACTCCACCCTTCTCTTCTTCCCTGCAATCTCCAGCCAGACGGTCACGCGCGCAAGCCCTCCTGCCGTCCGGCCTGTGCCCAGCGGCTCTGCTGCGCGAACTCACTCGCAGACGTGCGTTCCTTCTCCACGGTGGTAGCAAACAAAGCGGCGGCTACGGCAACCACATCCTCCGGAACGTTCGCCTTGTCCGAGGCCACTGGTGCGGACGCGAGCAGCCGCTCCAGATAGCCCGTATCGATGCGCGCCAAGCGAAAGTCTTCGTCGGTCAGGATGCGACGGAAGAGCGAGATGTTTGTCTTGATTCCGCCAATGACGTACTCGTCGAGCGCGCGCAGCATCCGGTCAACCGCCGCCTCGCGCGTCGGCGCAAACGCCACCAGCTTCGAGAGCATCGGGTCGTAGTCGAGCGGCACCGTCCACCCCGCATACACAGCGCAGTCTTCTCGGATACCCGGCCCTCCCGGCTGCACCAGCCGCGTAATCAGTCCGGGCGAGGGGAAGAAGTTATTCTCCGGGTCTTCGGCATAGATTCTGCACTCAATCGCGTGCCCGCGCAGGCGGATGTCATCCTGCCTTACGCCGAGCGGCTCGCCCATCGCCACGCGCAACTGCATCTCAACCAGGTCGAGCCCCGTCACCATCTCCGTCACCGGATGCTCGACCTGCAACCGCGTATTCATCTCCAGAAAGTAGAAGTTTCGCGCGTCATCGACCAGAAACTCGACCGTCCCGGCATTCACATAACCCGCAGAAAGAGCCAGCCGCACCGCCGCCTCGCCCATGCGTCGACGCAGATCGTCGCCCACCACAGCCGACGGCGCCTCCTCAATTACCTTCTGGTGCCGCCGCTGCACCGAGCACTCACGCTCCCCCAGATACAGGCAGTTGCCATGCGAGTCGGCCATCACCTGAATCTCGATGTGTCGTGGCCGCTCGATCAGCTTCTCCAGATAGACCTCGCCCGACCCGAAGCTGCGCTCAGCCTCGCTGCTTGCGGCGGTAAACGCGCCCGGCAAGTCTTCGGCCCGCGTCACCGCGCGCATTCCTTTGCCGCCGCCGCCCGCCGCCGCCTTCAGCATCACGGGATAGCCAATCTCTCCGGCCACCCGCAATGCCTCGTCCACATCTGCCAGCCCCGTTACCGAACCGGGAACGCGCGGCATCCTCGCCCGGTCCGCCGCCTGCCGCGCGCGCGTCTTCGACCCCAGCTCCCGCATCGCGCTTGCCGGTGGGCCGATGAACGTCACCCCTGCCTTCGCGCAGGCCTCCGCGAAATCCGCATTCTCAGAGAGGAACCCGTAGCCCGGATGCACCGCGTCGGCCCCAGCCCGCCGTGCCATCTCCAGAATCAGGTCGCCGCGCAGATAACTCTCCGTCGCCGGGGCAGGCCCCAGCCGGTACGCCTCGTCCGCATGGAGCACATGCAGCGCGGCCCGGTCGGCATCCGAGTACACCGCCACCGTCCCGAGACCCATCTCCCGGCAGGCGCGAATGACCCTGAGCGCAATCTCGCCGCGATTGGCGATCAGCACCTTCTTCATCGTTTGCCGCCTCTGTCGTCGTCCACATCCATCATCCGCCACAAGCGGCCATTTTATAGCTGTTTTCCTGGAGGTATAATCACGGTGCCCTCCTCATCACCAAGGCAGTCCCCCACCTGTTGTTGTCATGCCCAAAGGGAATCCGCGTTTCGCTCTTTTGTTGTCATTCCCGAAGGGAATCTGCGTTTCGCTCTTTTGTTGTCATTCCCAAAGGAAATCTGCGTTTCGCTCTTTTGTTGTCATTCCCGAAGGGAATCTGCGTTTCGCATCGACCCGCGCCGGACTACATCTATATGGAAAATGCTCTAAGAAACCTCTGATTAGGTCTTCGTTTTGAAGGGGCGCGACTTCAGTCGCGCCGTAAACCTCTCAGATTCAACGTGGCTTTACAGGCTGCGGAAAAAACTCGCCATCTGTGCCTTTCGGTGGGAGCGCAGGGCTTCAGCCCTGCGAAAATCCCAGCAAAATCAAGGGGCTTTAGCCCCGGCCGTTCCGCATAAGCTGCCGGGCGCACTTTTTCCGCACCCTCTTTAGCCGCTGAGGGAACGCTTGCGGACTTAACAACCAAAAGAAAAGACCTCCCGCACAGGGAGGTCTCTTCTGAAGCAATGGAACCGGGGCTTACTGCATCGTGACGCCGCCCTGGCTCGCCGCTTTCTCTTTCTTCAGTTCGTTGGCCTTGCGAGCGCCCATCGCCTTCTGGACCCACATATCTGCCTGGGCCATGTCGGCCTTGCGAGTGTCCGCATCGCCGCAATCCAGATCGGCCTTGCGCCGGTAGGTCAGTTGCAGATACTGCATCGCGTCATCGTAGGTTGGGTTGATTTCGACGGCCTTGTTCAGATACTGCAAGCCTTCCGTCACCAGGTCGGTATTGGCCGCCTGCATCTTCTGGCAGGCTCCCTTGCTCATCTTCGGGTTGCCGTCGCCTGCGTCGGTCAGACCATCTGCGGCCAGGATGGCGACTGCGCTCTTGTACGCCTGCATCCAGTCCACCACGCCTACGGTGTAGTACGCCTCAGCGTCGTTCGGCGCCAGCGCAATCACCTTCTTTTGATACTCCTTCGCAACTTCAAACTTCTTGATATTGAAGTTGATCGAAGCAATCTGCTTGAGAGCGTTCACATTGTTCGGATCACGGGACAGCACCTCATTGAAGCCGTCCATCGCCTTCTGGGCGATGCTCAGGTTTTCCGGCGTGTCCAGGTTCGGCACCACCTGGTACGAGTACGCCGTCGCCAGGTACAGCTTCGCGTCCTCGTAGTTCGGGTCCAGTTTGATGGAGTTCTGGAAGTGGTTAACAGCTTCTTCGTACTGCGCGTTCTTGAACGCCTGCACACCCTTGGTTAACTGATCCCGCGCCTTCAGGCGATTGCACCCGGTAACAGTAGTAAGCAGCAGCGCCACCATCGCGGCGCTCACCGGAATTCGTAGTTTAACTTTCATGGGGCGAATCATCTCCTTCAATCTGGCGCGGGGACTTCCTCAGACGTTCTGCCGCCTGAAGACCTGGGTCACAGCTTTCCGCTTGATTGTAATGGTATACGAATTTGCATGGCCAGAGGACTCCATATTCCCGACAACCGCTTTTCTTTCCCTTCCCGGCCTGAAAATCCTAAATCAAGGAGCCTCTGATTAAATCTTCGTTTTGAAGGGGCGTAGCTGCTGAGGGAATCTCCGCGAACCTAATCAGACCTTCTTTAGAGCTATCCAAAACCAAGGCTGCATACTAAGCGCACTTGTCCAATCCGCGCAAGCCCAATCCACGCAAGCCCGGCCCCTTCACCCCGCGTTCCCCGTTACTCCCAAGGTGAGCGCCCCTTCCCGCATCGCCACAACCCCATAAGGCGTCTAATCTATATCTAAGAGCAGCCATGGCCACTGCCCAAGTCTCCAAAGCGAGTTCGTTCGAACGCACCCTGGCAAGTGCGCGCTCCACCATGCTCTTCAGCGAGGTCGTCCGGCTCGCCGTCGATAGCTTCCGCGCCAGCAAAACCCGCTTTCTGCTTACCATGCTCGGCATGGTCATCGGCTCAGCGTCGATCATTCTGGTGGCCACGCTTGGACTGACCGGTAAGCAGTACGCGCTCGACCAGCTCACCAGCATCGGCCCCAACAAAATTGAGCTTCAGTACGGCGGCGGCAACATCTCCGGCCCCAACAACACCTCGACTCCCGACTACCTCACGCTCGACGACATGCACGCCGTCCTCGACCAGGTGCCCGGCATCGTCGCTTCTTCCCCGATGCTTGAGTTCCACGACAACGTCAGCATGAGTGGCGGCGTCACCCGGTCCACGATGCTGCTCGGCGTCTCTCCCCAGTACAAAATCGTCCGTAATCTTGTCGTCGTTTCCGGGCGTTTCTTCGACGATCAGGACGCGATTGGCCACGAAAAGGTCGCCGTCGTCGTTGAGCCATTCGCTAAGGCCCTCTACGGCACTCCGAGCGCCGCCGTCGGCCACATCATCAGCATCAAGGGCATTCCCTTCACCATCATCGGCGTCTTTAAAGAGGCCTTCGACACCTACGGCCAATCGGAAATCAGCGACCACACGATGCTGGTGCCTTACCCCGTGCTGCGTTATTTCACCGGGACCAACTCGCTTAAAGAGATCTTCTTCACCATGCGCGACTCGAACATGGTGATCCCGGCGTCCAAGCACATTCTGGCCATCGTCCGTTCGCGCCATTACGCCGGCTCGGTCTACAACGCGGCCACCCTGACCGACCTGCTCAGTAGCATGGCCAAAATCGCCGACATGCTCACCATCGTGCTGACACTCGGCGCCGGCATCACGCTCATCGTCTCCGGCGTCGGCATTATGAACAGCATGTTGGCCAACGTGCAGGCGCGCATCAAAGAGATCGGCATCCGCAAGGCGCTCGGCGCGACCAGCAACGAGATACGATTGCAATTCCTCACCGAAGCCGTCTTCCTCTCGCTCAGCGGAGGCCTCATCGGCACCGTACTCGGCCTTGCCCTGCCCTTGACCCTGGGCTTCCTGACCCCGTTCAAAATACCCATCAGCGCCTGGTCGGCCGTCATCGCGCTCGCCACCTCCGTGCTGGTCGGAGTCCTCTTCGGCACGCTCCCCGCCAACCGCGCCGCCCGCCTCGACCCCGTCCAGACCCTCAAATACGAGTAAGCGGCCACTCACCCAACGACCACGGATACACGCGGAAGACGGGTATATGCGGAAGATCGCGGATCCAATCCCCACAGCAGCCCCCATTTTTGTTGTCATTCCCGAAGGCAATCTGCGTTTCGCTTGGGTACGCACCGAACCACAGTCTTAGGCCGTATCGACATATACATGGGATGCAACTCACTGATTTACCCATGAACTTGTCATCCTGAGCGGAGCCGGGTGCCCCATCCATCGCGCATTTTGCGATGGGTGGGAATGCACACATCCCCCGCGCCACCTTTTGCATTTCCATTCCGCAGCGAAGCGGAGGAATCTGCTGTGTCCGGAGTGAGCCCCAAACCATGTCAAGCCCACAACCCACCCAAACCATGCACCACCAACTACTTACCCGTGGCGGGATTACCCCTCCCGACCTGCTAACCTTTAATTAGTCGATATGGCTCATCTATAACTGTTTTCCTGGAGGTGGAGTCCCGGTGACATCCTCATCCCCAAGGCAGTCCCTACTTGTTTGTTGTCATTCCCGAAGGGAATCTGTGTCTCGCTTCAGCCGCGCGGGGTACACCTACAGGCAGTCCCCATTTTTGTTCAGGAAGTCCCCATTTTTGTTGTCATTCCCGAAGGGAATCTGCGTCTCGCTTCGCCCCGCGCCGCGCAATTTTTCCTTACACAGCCACGCATGAAAGAGCATAACTTCTTTGTTTGAAGGACTTTACCCGAATCCCATCTTTTTAAACCAATAAAATCAATACTTTACAAAGAACCAAAACCGAAGTCCAGACCTAAGTCCTTTGTTCAAAGGAATTTGCACAAAAACAGGGGGAGGGTACCACCGCGAGAGCAGCACCCGCACAGAACATCGCCCTCAATTCAGACGCAAAGAGGCGACCACGAACCGACACGAAAGAACGCGGAATCCATCCGTGTCCATCCGTGCAATCCGTGGTCGCTTCGTGTTCTACCGGTGCAACACGGAGGCAGGCCGAATTACTCGGCAGTTGCCTCAGCCGTGACCGCTTCCTCTTCGCGGTCGCCCTTCACCGTCACCTTCACGTGACTCGTCACCTCGCGGTGCAGCTTCACGGGAACGTGATATTCGCCGATGGTCTTGAGCGGATCGTCGAGCGCGATCTTGCGGCGGTCAACCGTGAAGCCCTTTAGCTCCAGCTCGTGCGCGATGTCGCTCGACGTGACCGAGCCGAACAGGTGGTCGCTCTCGCCCACCTTGCGCTCGAAGACCAGCTCGACCGCATTGAGCTGCTCGGCCAGCGCCGTGGCATCTACCTTCTCCTTGGCCGACTTGCGCACGGCCGACGCCTTCATCTGATCGATGACGGCCTTGTTCACGGCGGTCGCTTCGATGGCGAGCTTCTCAGGCAGCAAATAGTTGCGCCCGTAGCCGTCGGCGACCTTCACCACGTCGCCGCGGTGCCCCAGTTTATTGACATCTTCCTTCAGAATGACTTCCATGCGAATTCTCCGGTTCCTGTTCGGCGTCACTTCCGCCGGTCGTTATCTAAGTTAGAAGCGAGCGGCAAAGGCGAGCAGCGCGATGTTGCGCGACTGCTTGATGGCCAGGCTCAGGCGGCGCTGGTGCCGGGTGCAGACGCCCGTCAGGCGGCGCGGAACAATCTTGCCGCGCTCGGCCACAAAACCCTGCAGCAGACGCACGTCGCGGTAAGAGATCGCGTCGATCTTCTCCGTGCAGAACTTGCAGACCTTTTTGCGCCGGAAGAACTTCCGGCCGCCGGGGCCGCCGCCGGGACCGCCTGCGGGACGCGGCGGGCGTGGGCCTGCGTGCGCCGGGCGCGAGGTGGATGGGGTGGGTGTAGACGTATGCTGTTCCGTCGATTGCGTGCTTGTGGTCTCGTCAGCCATGATGTTTCCCTCTCATTTACGTTGTGCCTTCCGCGCTCCAGGTCCGCCGTGGGACCTCTGAACATGCAGCCGGTTCCGGTTGCATGGAAGCGGAGTAAGGCGTTGATCGTGTCAGGCGATGCGGCAAGCCGTCATCGCAAATATCGTCAGCGAAAAACTAGACAGCAGCCGCGCTCTCCGAAGCAGCTTCCGCGGGGGCTTCGGCAGCCTTCGCGGGCTCCTCGGCGGCGACGACGGCGGCAGCAGCCTCACCCTCGGCACGGACTGCAGGCAGTGCGCTGCGCTTCACCTTCGTGTCGCGGATGGCCTTGATCTTCGCCAGCCGCTTCTCTTCCTCGTCCATGCGCACGGTAATGAACTTGATCACCTGCTCGGAGACGCGCAGACGGCGCTCAATCTCGGCGACCAGCGAACCCTGCGCGGCGATCGTCATCAGCACGTAGAAACCGTCGTTGAACTTGCGGACGGTGTAGGCCAGCCTGCGGCGGCCCATCTTCTCCACGCTCTTCACCTCACCGCCGCCGTTCGTCACGTTGCCGGAAAAGCCTTCAATCAGCTTGTCGATGTCGGCCTCTTCAACGTCCGGTCGGACAATGTACATCACTTCGTAAGTACGATTCATTGAGCTACTTCTTTCTGCGAAGTTCTGCTTCGCACCGTGCCAGCCTCACTGCCGCCAGCCCGGTATGGAATGTACTGCGTTAGTCTTCTGATCCCTGTTCCCTGTTCCCTGATCCCTGTTTCCTGTTGAACTCATTCATCGCGGCGCTGACACCCTTTGTCAGCACCGTTTCGACCGCATCCCGTACCCGGTCGAGCACCTCATCCAGCACAGCAAGCTCCTGCCTGCGCATCGGCGTCAGCAGATAGTCCCTGCCGCCCGCCTTGATCTCCCGCCCATCCTCCAGCGCAGCCGCGTCTTTTATTTGACGCCCAACGCCGATGCGGATGCGCAACCACTCCTCCGTGCCCAGCACACCGGAGATGGACTTCACTCCGTTGTGCCCGTTCGCCGAACCGCGCTGGGCGATGCGAAACTGCCCCAGCGGAAATGCCAGCTCGTCGTACAACACCATCACGTCGGCCGAGGGGTCCAACTCCAACTCCTCGACCAGAGCGGCCACGGAAAGCCCGCTCAGATTCATAAACGTCTCCGGCTTGGCCAGCAGAACATCCTGCCCCGCGAACCTTGCCTTCGCCGTCAGCGCGCGACCCCTGCGGTTTGCAATCTTCACACCGCACTCGTCCGCGATGCGATCGACCGCCAGAAACCCCGCATTGTGCGGCGTGAACTGATACTCGATACCAGGATTCCCAAGACCGACAATCAACTTCACGCCACCGATACCTCCAGCCGACTCGCTCACTCGCTAACCGGCTGCCTTGCTGCTTACTTCTTCTTCGCGTCCTTGGCGTCGGCGGCGGGAGCAGCAGCGCCCTCAGTCTCGCCCTTGCCCTTCTTCGCCACTTCGGGCTCCGTGGGTGCAGCCGCGACCTCTTCGACCGGCGCAACCTCTTCCTTGACGATGGTGACGTGCGCAACCGTCGCATCCTCGTCGCCCAGGAACTTGATGCTGCCCGAGTGCGGCAGGTCCTTGACGCGAATCAGCCCATGCAGCTCCAGCCCCGAGACATCCACATCGAGGTGGCTCGGAATATCTGCCGGAAGGCACTCGATCTCGACCTCGCGCATGACGTGCTCGATGATGCCGCCCTGCGTCTTTACGCCAACCGGCACGCCGAGCAACTGGATCGGCACCGAGACGCGCATCAGTTTGTCCATCGCAATGCGCTTCAAGTCGATGTGCAGCAGCTTGCCCTTGATCGGCTCATGCTGCCAGTCCACAATCATCGCCTTGACCACAGCCGAGCCTTCGACAGTCAGGTCGAAGATCGTATTGTGGCCTGACTCGGAGTGCAGAATCTTCGTAATCACGCGCGGATCGACCGCAACCGCAACCGCGTCCTGGCCCGCGCCGTACACCACGGCCGGAATCTTGCCCGCAACGCGAACCCGTCGCGCCGCATTCTTGTTGAACTTGCCCTCGCGGGGCGTTGCTACCACTGCTTCAGTCGATGCTGCCATGTTTCACTTTTCCTTTCGGGCACGAAAGGCAGGGAATAGGGAATAGGGTGTAGGGAATAGAAAACCCCCGCACTTTTTCACCGATTCGTCCGCTCCTGCGCTCCCTTTGCGGCCGAGCCGCCGGTTGATACTGCCTGAACTTGAAGAGGGCAGGCATATGTCGCCAGATGGCCTTCTATTCCCTACACCCTATTCCCTACACCCTGCACCTTAGTTGAACAGCGTGCTCACGCTGGTCTCCATGTGAATGCTCTCGATGGCCCTGCCCAGCAGGCCGGCAATCGAAAGCACCTTGATCTTCTCCACCGCCTTCGCGTCTTCGCGCAAAGGGATGGTGTTCGTCACGACCACCTGCTCCAGCCGTGAATTTGCAATGCGCTCGACCGCCGGCCCTGAAAGCACCGCATGCGTCGCGCACGCATAAACTTTTTCCGCGCCCTGTTCCAGCAGCGCCTCCGCCGTCTTCACCAACGTTCCGGCGGTGTCGATAATGTCGTCGAGGATCAGACACGTCCGGCCCTTCACATCGCCGATGACGTTCATCACCTCGGTCACGTTGATGTCCGTGCGCCGCTTGTCCACAATGGCCAGCGGCACTTCCAGCTTCTTGGCGAAAAATCTCGCCCGCTCCACGCCTCCCGCATCCGGCGAAACCACCGTCAGGTTCGGCAGGTTCAACTCCCGGAAGTAGCTCACCAGCACCGGGCTGGCGAACAGGTGGTCCACCGGGATATTGAAGAAACCCTGAATCTGCGCCGCGTGCAGATCAACCAGCAACGCACGGTTCGCACCAGCGGTGGTCAGAAGATCAGCGACCAGCTTCGACGTAATGGCGACGCGGGGCCGGTCCTTGCGGTCCTGCCTGGCGTAGCCATAGTAGGGAATCACCACCGTGATGCGTCCGGCGGATGCGCGCTTCAGCGCGTCCATCATAATCAGCAACTCGACGAGATGCTGATCGACCGGCCAACACGTAGGCTGCACAAGAAACACGTCCGCGCCGCGAACGTTCTCGAGCAGTTGAAAATGGACCTCGCCGTCGGAGAATCTCTGCAACCGGGTCTCGCCCAGCGGCACACCGACGAACTTGCAGATCTCCTCGCACAGCGCCGGGTTCGACGACCCGCAGAAGATCTTGATGCGTTTGCTCTCGCCCAGCTTGCCGGGACGCTTCCTCTCGGCTGCTGCTTTGGCTTGAGACGGGCTGCCCGCGTGAGCAGCCTGCGCAGGCTGAGAGTTTTCTGTCTCTTCAGCCTGCACTGAAATAGGGGAAAGAACCGCAGTCGTGTCTTTTTCTCTCACGTTGGAAACCTCCGAGGCTGGTTGACCTTGATTGTTCCTGCTGCTTTCGTCTTGCGTGGCCTTGTTGCGGCCTCGCGCCTGTTCTCGAAATTCTTGTTGCGAACTGCAAAAACCGAAGACTGCTCTTCCAAACTTCGTACTTCCGTCCGCCTTGTTCTGCGGACCCGAAAAAACCATTCAACTCCCGCGACATGTTGCTGCCGCCAAAGAACCCTAAATCTGCTCGTCGCGTGTGGCGTCAACATTCTGGCTGGGCGACTAGGATTCGAACCTAGACAAAGTGCTCCAAAGGCACTTGACCTACCATTAGTCGATCGCCCAGTGAACCCGTCACTCCGCGAACATCTCGCTCCAGTACTCCTGTCGAGGCAGCGTCGTTGTCACCAACGCCTTGACCCCGGCAGCCTGGGCGCGCCGTTGAGCCTCCCTTGCCTCCGCCTCGGACCGGTAAAGTCCGAACAGCGCGGAGCCGGAACCGGAGAGCGCGGCATACAACGCCGTGCCTTCGCCGGAGGCCGAATCACCCATCAGTTGACGCTTGATTGCACGCAAGGAGGGATGCTGCGGAAACACCACGTCTTCAAAGTCATTATGAAGACCGTCGTTTCCAATCCCGGTGCGGACAAGCGCGAGAAGGGCATTCTCGGCCAGATCGTTTATCGCGCCCGCCTGGTTCTCACCAGACACAACCCGTTTGTCATCAGGGCTTTGACCGCGAACGATACCGGATGTTCCACGCTCACCCTCGCCCGTAACAGCAGAAAGCGAGGCATAAGCAAGGCTCAACTCATTTAGTCTATCGACGCCAGCAGCCGAAGTCAATCCAGGCGCCCCACCTGATCCCTGATCCCTGATCCCTGATCCCTGCTTTTCGTCCCAGTCCCGAAACGCCTGCGGCGTCGAAACCCCCACCTCAGGCACTGCTACCACGCACCACATCGGCGGAAAATCCGGCATAGGAAACACCAGTTCCCCGCGCCCCAACCCCAGAACCGCCCCACCCAGCAGAAACAGCGGCACATCCGACCCAACCTCGCCCGCCAGCCGCAGCCGCTCTGATCCCCCGAGCGACACCCCAAGTTCCCGCTCCAACCCAAGCAAAGCTGCCGCCGCATTGGCCGACCCGGCCCCCATCCCACCCTGCACCGGCAGGCGCTTCTCTATATGGATAGCAACTTCAGCCGACACATCCAGCCGCGCCAGCGCCCGCTCAACCATCTTCCAGCACGTATTCCGCTCATCGACGGGCACGCGCGCGTCGTTCGTCGTCAAAACAATCCGTGTCGCGGCAGCCCGGCGCGCAGAAACCGTCACCAAATCATGCAGCGCAAGCGTCTGATAGAGCGTCGTCAGCGCATGAAACCCATCCGCCCGCACCGGCCCGATCACCAGTCCCAGATTGATCTTCGAATACGAACGAACACGCGTGGCCATACAGCGATTGTATTCGGCTCGTCCAGAATCACTTCACCGGTGTCACCGTCAGTTCTACCTGCGTCGTCCGCTTCGAAGCCACATCATCCGAGCTGAAGATCACAGCAGGCTTGCCCGGCGGAACCGTAACGTCGCCACGCCATGAGTTGTGCTTAATTGTGGGATGAAATTGCTGACTATCTGATGTTGGAGCATCCGAACTGTTCAAATCCGCCGTGATTGACAGATACACGCGACCATCCACGATCCGCGCAGAATCAAAGTCCACATTAAATCCCACATCGATGTACGTGAATTGAGTCTGTCCGGACACTTTAGTGTCGGGCACCGAGGAGGTTCCTGTTGCGATTGGCATCCTCTCTCCCGTCCGTATCGACCCTCTCGCTCTCTCTCCTTTCATGTCCGAGAGCGCTACGTTCGTCGCATACCGGCGTGCATTGTAGACTTTCCCGTTTTCAACTTCCTCGACGATAAAAACCATCTGATACTCCCGCGCATCGGTCCGTTCCGCCTGAGCAGCTCTATCGTTTGCATCGTTCTTCTCCTGGGCCCAGCAAGCCCCGCTTACCAGCAGCGCCGCAATTAAAACTGCCAACAACCTCATCCGAGTCGTCATCACTTTCTCCTTATCCGCCAGTCATCAAAATTCTTTACTGTGCCCGTTCCAAATCAGCCACCTGCAGTGGCGCAATTTCAATGGCTGCTATCCGTATTGGCTCCCGCTGTTCCTTCTGCAACGAGGCCATCGCCTCCGCAGCCTCAGTCGAACGCAAAGCTGCTGCAGTCGCTCGATCTTCCTCGGTCACAACAGGCGACGGAAACACATCCAGCTTCGGCAACGCAGCCTCATCCTCAACTGCGTGCTTCCTGCTCGCTTCAGCCCATCGAGACGTCGCACCCATCTCCGCGCTCACACGTCGCGCAGCACTTGGTCGCAGACCTGTTTTTGCTTAAGGGCGCGGCTTCAGCCGTGCCGTACATCGTCGGCGCGGGGGGCTTTAGCCCCTGAGGGCAATCCGTGCCCAAGTGACGCTGCCGCAGGATTGCCCGCAGCCAAGCCATCGTGACCCACTGCCCGCACCTCCGGCCTTCCCGGCAACAACACAACCAAAACGACCGCAACCGCAGCCACGCCCAATCCGCCAGCCCAAGCCACAAACATCCACCGGCGCGAAGCAGCAGCCGAACGCTCACCCACACGAGCCATCACCCACCGCTCCAGTCCGGCGCGCGGCTCGACCGCGTTCTCCTCGCGGAGTACCTTATCCAGAAGCTCATCAAACCGATCGCTCATCGCGTCTCCTTTCCGGCCCTGACGCAGGCCACGCGCGCCTCAAACCGCCGCCGCAACTCCGCCCGCGCCCGCATCAACCGCGTCCTTACCGTACCTTCAGGAATCCCCATCACCATCCCAACCTCGCGCGAGATCATCTCCTCAAGCGCGCTCAGCATCAGAACCTGCCCCAGCTCCTCCGGCAGAGCATCGATCATCTCGCGCATCCGCCTCTCCTCATCCCGCTTTACCGCCTGCTCCTCCGGCGAAGCCTCTCCCGAAGCCAGCCCAGCCATCGCATCCTGGTCGCCCGCCATCTCCCGCCGGGGCAGCCGTTGCACACGTTCCACCGCAATCCGCCACGCCACCCGCGCCAGGTAAGCCCTCTCCTCCTCCATCCCCCTCCATGCGCCCGTCCGGTGGAGCTTCAGAAAAGCCTCCCGCACCACATCCTCCGCATCCTCGGCGTTCTTCACTACGGAATAAGCGACGCGATACACAAACCGCGCCTGCCGCTCCACCAGCGCGGCAAACTCCTCCTCCCGGCCCACTGCCTCCTCACGACCGAACGTCGTCATCGCCCCCCCGCCCGCACTGCGCCCAATCCGCCGGTACGTCCATTCCGCCTCTTCCAAACCCGTCATCCACTAAGACCGGCACCGTGCCAAAACCGTTCATCAATGAAAGCACTTTTATTCAACCCTTCAGAAAAGGCCCGTCTCTAAGCGAGATCAGCCTGCCCTTAGCGCGCTGTCTCCAATGACTTTCGCCTGCTACTATTTCACAGTGACTCCGCAGCCAAGGACCCCATGACCCCCCAGAAAATCCGCAAAGCCGTCTTTCCCGCCGCCGGCCTGGGCACGCGCTTCCTCCCTGCCACCAAGGCCATGCCCAAGGAGATGCTCTGCCTCGTCGACAAGCCGCTGATCCAGTACGGCGTCGAGGAGGCCGTCGCCGCCGGCTGCACCGAGATCATCATCATCACCGGCCGCGGCAAGTCCACCATGGAGGACCACTTCGACTCCAGCCCCGAACTCGAAGCCAACCTCGAAGCCAAACATAAAAAGGCGCTGCTCGACATCGTCCACTCGGTCAACAACCTGGCCCGCGTCACCTACACGCGCCAGCCCGAGCCGCTCGGCCTCGGCCACGCCGTCCTGATGGCAAAGGAACTGATCAACGACCAGCCCTTCGCCGTTATCCTGCCCGACGACATCGTCGACGCGCAGGTGCCGTGCCTCAAGCAAATGGTCGAGGCGTTCGAGGAGACGCAGTGCAGCGTCATCGGCTCCGAGGTCGTCGAAGGCCCGTCCATCTCCTCCTACGGCGTGCTCGACTGCACGCCCGTCCCCTCGAACCCGCGCCTGTTCGACGTGACCAACATGGTCGAAAAACCGCGCTTCGAGGACGCGCCCTCGAACCACGCCATCATCGGCCGCTACATCCTCACGCCGCGCATCTTCGACATGCTCGAGCACCTCACTCCCGGCGCGGGAGGCGAACTCCAGCTCACCGACGCCATCCGCGCCCTGCTCGCCTACGAGAAGGTCTACGGCTTCAGCTACGAAGGCAAGCGCCACGACGCCGGCGACAAGCTCGGCTTCCTCAAAGCCACCGTCGAGTTCGCCCTCAAACGCGATGACCTCGGCCCCGCCTTCCGCGACTGGCTCAAAACCTTCCCGCTATAACCCCAGCGCCAGGAAGAATATGTTACTGTCTTGACAGTTTTGTATATACTAATTTGTATAGGCGGTGCGATTGCGCTTTGTCTGGGATGAAGTGAAGAGCAGGAGCAATCTTAGGAAACACGGCTTGAGCTTTGAGACCGGAATGCTGGTATTTGACGACCCTTTCCACGTGACGCGCCAGGATCGAGTGGTTGATGGTGAAGCTCGATGGCAGGCGATCGGGATGGTTGAGGGTTCGGTCATTCTCTTTGTTGCGCACACGGTTGAGGATGAGGTCGATGAGTTGATCCGCATCATCTCGGTGCGAAAGGCGACCGCCGGTGAGAGGAGGGTGTATGAAGAGCAAGCATGATGTGATCTATTACAGGGAGCCGGGGACTCCGCTGACGGCTAAACAGAAGAGAGAGATCGCGGCTGTGGCGAAGATGCCGGACAGCAAGATCGATACGTCGGATATTCCGGAGTTGCCGGCAAGCGCGTGGAAGGATGCCGTGCGAGGGCGGTTTTATCGTCCAGTGAAGAAGGCGGTGAGCCTGCGGCTGGATGCGGATGTGATTGCGTGGCTGAAGAAGGACGGCAAGGGGTATCAGAGCCGGGCGAATCGGCTGCTGCGGGAGAAGATGCTGGCGGATAAGGCGAGTTAGCGGATGGATCGAAGTGCTCGCGAATGGCCCAGTTGAGAGTTAGAGTTTGATGTGGAGACCACCGGCTATGCAAGAGCTGCACATACTGTTAATGCTCTGGAACATCCATCGGTAACGTCCCAGAAGGCTTCGCCAATTCGGTACCCACCGCAACGGGATCGCCGAAGTCCGGAGTTCCATCAGGATTCCAGGTGAACTTCTGGATGCGCGGCGAACGATGGCTCCCACAGCCTTGTCCCGACGCGGAGTTCGCGTGATAGATAATCCAGTCTTCCGTACCATCCGGTGATTTGAAGAAGCCATTATGGCCTGGCCCGAAGACGCTATGTTCGGGGTCCTGTTTGAAAAAAGGATGGTCAAACTTGGTCCACGATTTGGCCTTCAACAAATTCTTCCCGGAGCGGGCTTCGAGTACGCCCAGTTCGTAATAGTCCGTCCAACAGGCCGAGGCGGAGTAAACAAGAAAGATGCGACCGTTGTGTTTCAGTATCTCCGGCCCTTCGTTCACGTTGACGTGAGGCATCGCCGGCCGGTTGAGGAGATCGCCTACCTGCTCCCACGGGTATTCCGGAGACGAGAGCAGCGTGCGCCGGGAGCCCACCGTCCAGGGATTCTTGAGACGCGCGATGTAGATGCGCTGCTCACCATCGGTCGCGCCCTCCCAACCTGACCAGAGCATGTACGTGCGGCCATGGTCCTGAAAAACCGTTGGGTCGATAGCCCATCGATCCGTCGCGTCGCTGACTTTGCCGCGAAAGGTCCACGTGCCGTCCATCGGATCCGAAACATCGTTCTCGATGACATAGATGCGGTGGTTCTCATTCGCTCCATCATCGGCGGCAAAATAGATGTACCACTTGCCATCGAGCTGATGCAGCTCAGGCGCCCATATCTCCTTTGAGTACGGCCCCGTAGCAGGCGCGGTCCAGACCGTCTTCACATCCGCATGAGCCAGGTCGGTGATGTCTCGCGTGCGTCGGATCGTCAGATCATGGCCGGTCGTATTCATGTAGTAGTAGAAGCCGTTCGCGGACGTCACCCAGGGATCAGGTCCCGTAGGCAGCAGTGGATTGTGAAACGTAGCCTGACTGCCCTGCGCGCAGAGAAGCGGACCCGAAACCGCAACGCTCGCAAGAACGCAGAGAAGACGCACACCGAATCCGTGATTGTACGAACGAGGTGCTGAACCGGCTAGGCCGCCTGCCCTTCTGCACCTGAATCTCTCGTAAACCTTAAAAAGCAAGCTCATCCTCCGTCTCCTGTTCTCCGCTCAAGGCGCGCGCCGCGATGCGAGTCATCCGATGTTAAGAAAGCAATGTGTAAACGGTATCATCTCAGCGGCGAGCTCGTGGGAAGATGCTGTCCGGGAAAGTTTTTCGCCCGGTGAAGAAGGCGGTGAGCCTGCGGCTGGATGCGGATGTGATTGCCTGGCTGAAGAAGGATGGCAAGGGGTATCAGAGCCGGGCGAATCGGCTGTTGCGGGAGAGGATGCTGGCGGACAAGGCTAGTTAGCGGGTTGAATCGCAGGGTTCGCGCTTGGCGCGAATTCCCAATCATCGCATAAGACAAAGACGCGATGAATGGGGCACCCAGTGTGCTGATCGTATTTTATGTGTGGGCCACCCGCCTAGGCTTCACTGTTTGATTGGTACCCTCTAAATGCGCCCAATTCTGATTAAGCACCTTCTGCAGCTCGTTGCGATTTCCACTCAGCCATGCACTTATCAAGTGAGCACCTCTCTCCGTGAGAGATATCGAATAAGTGACCAACTGCCCATTGTTGTTCGCTTCTAAACTGAACTTCACGAGACCCGATGCGATCAGCCGTGCAAACGTGAGAACGCCGTCCCCTGAGACGATCAAGGGCTCGTTGTTAGGAACGTGAAGGAAGAGAAGATTATCAATTCCAGCTACGTCGAAAGCTTGCCCGAGCGATACGAGCAACGATTTGTAAACATACAGTGCTTCTGCAGGAATTGTGCCGCGATGATGCAAGCCATGGCAGTAAGGGCACAGTGCTATCAGGTTGGCGATGGTGTCCCCACCGCCCGCGGAGAACTGCCATAAGTGATGAAGATCCATTGCGAGGGTATTACGGCAAGTTGGCACGGCGCAGCGGAATCCGGCCTCGATCAGGACTTTTAAGGCGACACTGGGAGCCACATTTCTTCTCTCCCGCGTCGTTATCGATTTAGCCCTTTTGGTTGCACCATTCTTACTTGCCATTTTGGCTGCCCTTTGGGGATTTTGCTGCCTGTTGTAAACCAATAAGCCGCTCGCGATCTCTATTTGGAAGCCTCTTAAATAGGGGGCTCCATTCGAGGGTTATCAAACCCTTTTCATTGGTTCTCTGCTCAACCAAGGCGTCAGACCTCAAATGTTTTAAGTGATTGTCAAGCGCCGGAACACTGTTGAACCCAGTAAGCGTCCGGAGTTCCTCTTTTGTCCGTGGCTCCGAGCACGCTGCCATGATCTTCTTCGCGTGGTCTGATTTCATCACCTCGGCTACATAGGCCTCTACTTCCTTCCGGTTGGCGAGGCTCGCAATTGTCTCGAGAGCGCTAATTCGCTCCTTAATCTCAATCAGTTGTTCTGTAAGTTGAGAAGATGAGACTTCAAGACCAGATTGTTTCTTACTAGGAGCCACTTCCCCTCTCATTCTGCCGAGCTAACTAGTCCAAAATCTTGTAAATCGAATATACGTTTCTTCTTCTTGTCTGGAAGAGCTTCCATCAGCCCCATAGAAACCCATTTCTGTGTGAGTGCAACAAGTTTGTTCGGACTCATCTTAGAGGCCACTCGAACCTGTTCCAGCGATGTCTTGCCGTCAAGCATCTGATACGCCAGCCGCGATTGTGAGTCGGGTAACGCCGCTTCGATCAGTGATCGGATTGAGTTGAAAGAGGCTGCCCGAATCCAGTTGCGGATCTCAACTAGTATGCCAACTACTGTGTCCTCGCCCATCATTTTTCCCTTTCGAAGAAGTTTGAGGGGAGGACGAGCGCGAGCTTTGGTTGCTTAGTATCTCCAACGAGAAGCTCGGCCTCCGATAGTTGTTTCACCAATGTACTGAGGTGTCCTTGATTTACACCCGTCTCTTTGTGAATGGCTAGCTGGTTGCGTGTTCCATCCATTAGATGAATCGATTTTGCCTTGGGAGAACTCGAACCGACGATCTTCCGAATTTCCTCACGCCGCTTTTTGTCCCGCTCGGCGATTGCGGGATCAGCAAGCAAACGTAAAAGATCTCGCATTTCCAAAATCGCTTCGGACACGGTTTGTGGGTCAATTGTCATGATCGCCCCACTATTGACTCAAGGAAGTTCGCGGGCAGCGGTATCCTCAATTGCGGCTTCTCGTTTTGGTTAAGCAGCCCGTCTGTCTTCAACGATTTCACGAGCTTGCTGAGGTCGCCCTGATCGATCGACACGGCTCGGAAGATTTCGGTTTGACTGCGCGAGCCGTCCATGAGCATGACTGCCTTCCGCTTTGCCTGGCTCTTGCCGACGATCTGCTGCAGGGCGTCCCGGAGCTTCTCGTCACGTTGAGCTATCGCGGGCTCAGCAATAAGTTGCAAGAGTTCGCGGATTTCCTTCGCGACCACTAAAAGACTCTCTAAGCTGTCAGGCACGCTTTTTCTCCATTTCTACCCAAAATCCGACTGGTAAGGGTATCGCGAGCTTTGGCGCTTTGTCGTCGCTTCCGATCAGGCCCTTCTCCCGAAGGGCTTTGGTGAGACGGCTTAGAGCACCAGCGTCGATTGCTGATTCCTTGCAGATGGCTGTCTGCGACCTTGTTCCGTCCATGAGGGAGGCGGCCCTTATCTTGAGCTGGCCCTTACCGACTATCTCTGCGAGTTTTGTGCGCAACATCTCATCCCGCTTTGCGATTTGCGGTTCGGCAATCAAAGTCAGTGTGTCGAGAATCTTTCGTAGCAGTTCGGTTTGCTCGTCCATGTGTTCATTTCTCCGATAACGGCTATTGCAGTAGTACTCCAAGAATTCACCCATGTCAACGAGGTAAACTCCTTATTATGTGTATTTCTATATGGTATTGGAATTAGCACTTAACTCTCATTACTGCCAACAAGGAACTTAGCGTCAAAAAAAAATATAAATCGTTGAAATATATAGGCAATACATTTTTGAAGTTGAAAACTTTCTTCATCATAGTAACGAGAGTTTAGTATGACTAGAGTGCGGACGGTTCAATCGCCTTGGGCGTAGCGGTGCAAACATCAAGAGGCGCGGGCTGAAGCCCGCCCCTCTTTTATTAGGAGTTTTTGCGGCACGGCTGAAGCCGTGCTCTTAAGCAGGACGGCTTGGGATTCTTCGTTGTGGAGATGCGCCCTTTAGTCGGATCTTCGCCCTGGGAAAAGAAAAGCAGATTCCTACGCTGCGCTGCGGAATGGAAATGCGAAAAATGCTCATCATCCTAACGTCTTAACGTTGGAATTTTCGCTTTGCGAAAATGAACCCCACCTTGGCGACGGTAAGGCCGTCGCGAAGATGGGGCACCCGGCTTGTGGCACGGCTGAAGCCGTGCCCTTAAGCAAGACAACGCAGATCCCCTTCGGGGATGACAACTAGAAAAGCGACGGCATGGAACGCTATTGCACTACTGCAGCAGTGTTCCCTCTTCGGGCAGGGTTTTTGCTTCTTCTGGGGGGATGACTACGGCGGCGGCTACTTTGTCGTCGGACTCGAGGTTGAGGAGTTTGACGCCCTGGGTGCTGCGGCCGGCGGCGCGGATCGAGTTGGTGTCGATGCGGATGATCTTGCCGAACTGGCTGATGGCCATCAGCTCGCTGGTGTCGTCAACTAACTGAATCGAGGAGACCTTGCCGGTTTTTGTCGTGGACTTCATGTTGATGACGCCGGAGCCTCCGCGTGTCTGGAGTCGGTACTCGTCTACATCGGTGCGCTTGCCGAAGCCGTTTTCGGAGACCGAGAGGATGAGGCACGGGGTGATGTCCTTGCCTTCGGCCTTGAGTTCCTTCTGGCGGGCCTTGCGCGACTCCTCGGACGGAGTGACGGCGAGGCCGACGACGTAGTCCTGCTTGCGGAGCGTGATGCCTTTGACGCCGAAGGCCGGGCGGCCCATCGAGCGCACGTCGTTTTCGTCGAAGCGGATGGCCTGGCCCTCGTGCGTGGCGAGGAAGACGACCTGGTGGCCGTCGGTGACGCGGACGCCGATCAGTTCGTCGTCCTTGTCGACGCCGATGGCGATGATGCCGCGCGACATGACGTTCGAGAAGTCGGTGAGCGGGGTCTTCTTGACCGTGCCATTTTTGGTGCCGAAGAAGATGTATTTGCCGGCTTCGTTCAGGTCGCGGATGCCGAGGATGGTGACGATCTTTTCGCCGGGCTGGAGCGCGATGAGCGAGGCCATCGCTTTGCCTTTGCCGGCGGCGCCGACATCGGGGATCTCGTAGATCTTGAGCCAGTAGACGCGGCCTGTGTTGGTGAAGCAGAGCAGGTAGGCGTGGGTGGATTCGACGATGAGCTGGGCGACGAAGTCTTCGTCGCGGGTCTTCATGCCGAGGCGGCCGGTGCCTCCGCGACGCTGCTGGCGATAGGTGGAGATGGGCGTGCGCTTGAGATAGCCGGTGTTAGAGATGGTGACGGCGACCTGCTCGTCGGCGATGAGGTCTTCGAGCTGAAGCTCGGCGGTCTCATCGACGATCTGGGTGCGGCGGGCGTCGCCGAACTTGTCGCGGACCTCTTCAAGCTCCTTGATGATGACGCGGCGGAGCTTCTTCTCGCTGGCGAGGATGGACTCGAACTCGGTGATGTTGTCGCGGACCTCGGCGAGTTCCTTGAGCAACTCGTCGATGGAGAGCTGGGTGAGGCGGTAGAGTTGCAGCTCGAGGATGGCGTCGACCTGGCGGTAGCTGAGGATGAGCGTGCCGGTGGTGGAGAAGGTCATGTCCACGTTGTACTTCGCGGGGTCGAGTTTGACGCCGGCGAGCTCGGTGCCGCGCAGGTTGATCTTCTTGCCGGAGAAGTACTGGAAGAGGTTCTCGCGGGCTTCGGCGCGGCTGCCGGACTGGCGAATGGTCTTGATGACGTTGTCGAGGTGATCGAGCGCGATCTGATAGCCGAGCAGGATGTGTTCGCGGTCGCGGGCCTTGCCGAGGAGGAAGGCGGTGCGGCGGCGGACAACTTCGATGCGGTGGTCGAGGAAGGCGCGGATGGCTGCGTCGAGCGGGAGTTCCTTGGGCTGGCCGTTGTGGACGGCCAGGAAGATCATCGAGAAGGAGTCCTGCATCTGCGTGTGCTTGTGGAGCTGGTTGAGGACGATCTGGTGCTCGGCTCCGCGCTTGAGGCCGATGACGATGCGCATTCCGTCGCGGTCGCTCTCGTCGCGGAACTCGTCGCGGGCGATGTCGGTGATGACGCCCTCGTTGACGAGGTCGGCGATGCGCTCGATGAGCTTGGCTTTGTTGACCTGGTAGGGGATCTCGGTGACGATGATGGCCTGGCGTCCGCCGGAGATGTTCTCGATGGAGCACTTGGCGCGCATGATGAAGCGGCCGCGGCCGGTACGGTAGGCCTGGGCAATGTTGTTTTTGCCGAAGAGGTAGCCGCCGGTCGGGAAGTCCGGACCTTTGACGTGTTCGAGGACAAGCTCGAGGTCGCTGCGGGTCTCGCTCTTCTCTTTCGAGATGAGCGCGATCGAGGCGTTGACGACTTCGGTGAGGTTGTGCGGCGGAATGTTGGTCGCCATGCCGACGGCGATGCCGCCTGATCCGTTGACGATCAGGTTCGGGATGCGCGCTGGGAGGACGGTGGGTTCGAGCGTGGATTCGTCGTAGTTGGGGGTGAAGTCCACGGTGTCGGAGTCGATGTCGGCGAGCATCTCGCCGGCGATGCGGGTGAGGCGGGTTTCGGTGTAACGCATCGCGGCGGGCGGGTCGCCATCGACGGAGCCGAAGTTGCCCTGGCCATCGACGAGCGGGTAGCGGAGGCTGAAGGGCTGGGCGAGGCGGACCATGGTGTCGTAGATGGCGGCGTCGCCGTGCGGGTGGAAGTTGCCCATGACGTGACCGACGACCTTGGAGGCTTTGGTGTGCTTCTTGTTGAACTGGAGGCCCATCTCCTGCATGCCGTAGAGGACGCGGCGGTGGACGGGCTTGAGGCCGTCGCGGACGTCGGGCAGGGCGCGGCCGATGATGACGGACATGGAGTAGTCGAGATACGACCGGCGCATCTCCTCCTCGACGTTGATCGAGAGCATGAAGGCGGCGCCCCGGCCGTGGATGTTGCCGTTGGGGTTCGTGCCGTCTGGGTTGTCAGGATTCAGGGGGAGCTGCGGGTTCTGTTCGTCTGCCATGTCGGTGTCTCTATTATAGAGGCTTTTGACAGGCGCCTGGGGACGGTGGCGGGGCTTCATTTCCGGGGTATCCCCCCCGGGTACTTAGTACTCAAAGTCCTTTGAACATTGGACTTAGGTTCGGACTACCTTCCTGGGCGGATCCAGAGGCTTAACACCGATTGGCACTGATTGCACCGATTTAAGAACGACCACGGACGGACACAGATCGCGCGGATGTTCTCTGTTCTTATTTTACTGGAATGGGTGAAACTGGGCCGCCAGGTTGGGTGAGGCGATAGATCATTGTTCTGCAAGGAGTTATGGCGACGCGGAGAGGCAGGGGGCTTGACTTGAGGCTTTGCTGGGGCTTTTGTCGAAAATATTTTTTGTAGCCATAAATCATTTGTAATGTGCATGGTACTGGAGATTGACGTGATTGGCGACTGAATTTGTCGTATATTGTCATTGATATGGGACTGTTTTTGTCTTATATTCGGGATGCCAGGCAATTCATACGAGTTCGCCGGGAGATTTATATGCCGGGCTTCAGCCCTTGATTTTGCTGGGTACGCTGACCTGGGGCTTCGCCCCAGGCTGGTATGAAGCGGGCGTTTGGCCCTTGGTAAGTGAAACGAATTTTAAGGCGCACCGTACCAGGGACAGTTTGATCAGGTCGGGAAAGATTCCCTCGGAGGCTAAAGCCTCGTTGAATCCAGGCAGTTTGTGGCGTGGCTGAAGCCGCGCCCTTTCAAAGCAAAGACTTGATCAGAGCGTTCCTGGCGATCACTGAAGACTGTCGTAGCTGAGCAATGGGCCGGGACTTTGGGGTCTGGCGGTCAAAGGGGTTTCTGCGTTTTTTTTGAGGAGAGAGTGAAGTAGATGAAGCATGGACGGCAGAGCAGAAAGCGAGCGAAGTTTGGCAGAGCGCGTGGATGGGTTGCGGCGGGAACGCTGGCGGCGTATGCGGCGATGGGCGGGACACGTGCGGCGCGGGCGGCAGAGAAGGTTGATCCGGCGGGCACGGGCGCGGCAGGGGCGACGCTGCCGCTGAAGCGGTTCAACATTGCCGGCGGGCCGCTGGATGCGGCGCTTGCAAACTACGAGAAGACGACCGGGCTGAAGGTGAAGGTGACGCTGCCTGCGGGAACGCTGGCCGGGTTTACGACGCTGGGCGTGACGGGGCTTTACCGCGAGGACGAGGCGCTGCGGCTTCTGCTGGACGGGACGGGGTTGAACTTCCACGCGGAAGGCGCGACGACGATGGTGGTGGGGGTGGAGGCGAGCGACACGGTCTCGGTGACGGCGGCGGCGCGGAACGATGTGGCGATGGCGAAGTTTACTCAGCCGCTGCTATACACGCCGCAGAGCGTGAGCGTGGTGCCGGCGTTTGTGACCAAGGCTGAAGGGGTTTCGACGCTGCGCGACACGCTGCGGAACGTGCCGGGCATCAGCCTGGCGGCGGGCGAGAGCGGCGCGCAGGGCGACAACCTGACCATTCGCGGATTTTCGGCACGCAACGATATTTTTCTGGACGGCATCCGCGACTTTGGCAGCTACTACCGCGACTCCTTTAATTACGAGCAGGTGGAGGCGCTGGAGGGACCGGCGGGCGTCGAGTTCGGGCGCGGATCGACGGGAGGCGTCATCAATCAGGAGAGCAAGGCGCCGGCGATGGACCGCTTTGCGCACGTGGAGGCGCAGTTTGGCACGGACAGAACGCGGCGGATTACGGTGGACCTGAATGCTCCGCTGGACGATGCGCTGGGCGGGTCGGCTGCACGGTTGAACGTGATGGCGCAGCAGGGCGGCGTGGCTGGACGCGACGTGGCGGAGGTGCGGCGGTTTGGCATTGCACCTTCAATCTCGATTGGCATGGAGACGCCGACGCGCGCGACGCTCAGCTACTTCCACCTGACGGAGAACGACACGCCGGACTACGGGCTGCCGTGGCTGAACAACAAGCTGGTCGAGGGCGTGGACCGGCACAGCTACTTTGGATTTACCGATGAGAACTACCTGAAGGCGAACGCCGACATTCTGACGCTGAAGGTGTCGCATGATTTTTCGCCGGACGTGACGGTCCACACGATTGCGCGGGCGGCGCACTATCCGAGGAACGTGCAGATTACGGAGCCGCAGCTTTGCTCGAACGCGAGACAGAGCGTGCCGGTGGGCGGGTTCGTCTCGTCGCTGCCAACCTTGGCGTACAACCCGGCGGTGGCGTGCCCTTATACGGACACGACGCCTGCGAGCGAGATCACGACCGTGAACCGCAATCAGCTTCAGATCAAGAGCGTGGAGGGCGATCTGTGGGACCAGACGGAGGTGGTGGCTCGCTTCCGCACGATTGGCTTCGAGCACGCGCTGGTGGCGGGCGTGGAGGGCGGGCAGGAGATCTCGAACCCGATTCGCACGAGCCACACGATTAACAAGGTCAACACGGTTGCGCCGACGACGCTGCTCGATCCGGATTACGACGAGCCGTTCAGCGGGACGGGCTATGTGACTTCGGTGGTGCATACGAAGTCGAAGAGCGTGGGGCTGTACTTTGTGGACACGATCAAGCTGGGGCGGCTGTTCGAGGCGAGCGGCGGCGTGAGGTGGGACCGGTTCGACACGCGGTACAGCTTATACCAGCCGGTTGCGCCGCCGCCGGGCGGGTCGGTTTCGGCGCCGATTGGGCCGATCTCGCAGGTGGTGGCGCGGCCTTCGTATCGCGCTGCGTTGGTGTATAAGCCTTCTTCGCGAGGGAGCGTTTACTTCGACTATGGAACGAGCTTCAATCCTTCGGCGGAGTCGCTTTCGCTGAGCGTGAGCAGCTCGATCCTGCCGCCGGAGGAGAACCAGACCTACGAAGTGGGGACGAAGTGGAACTTCCTGAATGCGCGGTTGATGCTCGATGGCGCGTTCTTCCGCACGGAGAAAGACCATGCGCGCGAGACGGACCCGACGAACTCGAACAACATTGTGCTGGCGGGGAATCAGTTGGTGAAGGGCGTGCAGGTGAGCGCGGTGGGGAGGATGCCGGAGGGCATGGACATTGTTGCGGGCTATGCATATCTGGACAGCGCCGTCGTCTTCTCGAAGTTCTTTCCGGAGGCGGTGGGGTATCCGCTGGCGAATGTGCCGAAGCAGACGTTCAATTTATTTGTGACGCATAGGCTGCCGCTGCGGTTGAATGCGGGGCTGGGCGGCAACTACGTGGCCGCGCGCACGGCGAGCTCGACGGTGCCGTTTGTTCCGACTGCTTATGGCCCGGCGCAGATGTTTGCTCCGGGCACGTCTCCGTGTGGTGCGACGGCGACCAGGTGCTATGAGGTACTGGCGACGGCGATGAAGCAGGTGCCGGGGTATTGGGTCTTCAATGCGATGCTGCGGCGGCCTGTGACCGACAGGCTGGAGTTGCAGGCGAATGTCTATAACCTGATGAACAGGTTTTATATTGACCTGCCGCACCCGAGCCATCTGGTGCCGGGACCGGGCGTGAGTGCGTTGGTTGGAGTGAATTTTAAGTTTTAGGGTTGATGACGAGTGCATGTGGCGGAATGATCGACAACGGCCCGGGGCTGAAGCCCCTTGATGATGCTGGCGGTTTCGCAGGGCTAAAGCCCTGTGCTCCCACCGAAAGACGGCGGGCTTTTCTTTCCCATCCATCGCATGAAGCCGCTGTGGATGGGCACCCGGGCGTTGGTGGCGGGTGAAGGAAAGCAGATTCCTTCGCTTCGCTACGGAATGGAAATGCAAAAAAGCGGGATGGAAACGCGGATTCCCTTCGGGAATGACAAATAAAAGGGAGCGGGATGGAATTGCAAAAGGGCGGAATGAAAATGCAAAAGGGCTGGATGCTGATGCGTAGGAGAGACGATGCTGATTGCGATTCCTGATGTGTTGAGCGCGGGCGAGGTGGCGGAGGCGCGGGCGGCGCTGGATGCGGCTGAATGGGTGGATGGCAAAGTGACGGCCGGTTACATGGCGCAGACGGTGAAGGAGAACCTGCAACTGCCGGAGGGGCATCCGGTGGCGGTGCGGCTGGGCGAGATGGTGCTGGCGGCGCTGGCACGGTCGCCGCTGTTTATGTCGGCTGCGCTGCCGCTGAGGGTGTTTCCGCCGATGTTCAATCGCTATACGGGCGGTGGGCACTTTGGCACGCATGTGGATACGGCGATTCGCGCGACGGCTTCGACGGGACAGCGGATCAGGACGGATGTTTCGGCGACGCTGTTCTTGTCGGCTCCGGAGGAGTACGAGGGAGGCGAACTGCTGGTCGAGGACACGTATGGCGCGCACTCGGTGAAGCTGCCGGCGGGGCATATGGTGCTGTATCCGGCGACGAGTCTGCATCGCGTGGCTGCGGTGACGCGGGGGGCGCGGGTGGCTTCGTTCTTCTGGCTGCAGAGCATGATTCGCTCGGACGGCGACCGCACGCTGCTCTATGACCTGGATACGGCAATTCAGCGTCTGGCGGTGGATGCTCCGGGGAACCCTGCGGGGGTGCAGTTGACGGGGGTGTATCACAATCTGCTCAGGCGGTGGGCGGAGATGTAGCGGGAGGCTGCCATCGTTTAGGATGGAGCGTGCATGGATACAGTGTTGAGTGCTCCAACGATTGCGCCGAAGCAGCTCGGGCTTCGGCGAGGGCTGGTTACGGCTGGCGTCTGCGTGCTGCTGCTGGTGTTCGGTTTGCAGCTTGCGATGACGGTGCGCGGAGAGTCGCTCTCGTGGGATGAGGGCGACCATATTTTTGCGGGGTACATGTCGTGGAAGACGCATGACTTTGGGTTGAACCCGGAGCATCCGCCGATGATGAAGTCGCTGGCGGCGCTGCCGCTGCTGGGGCTGCCGCTGAAGGTGCCCGTGTTGCAGCACCGCTTTTTTAAAGATGAGTCGTATCTGGATGGGCGCGCGTTGCTGTTTGGCAACTCGCCGGCCTATAGCCCGGAGACGCTGACGTTTCGCGTGAGGATGGCGGTGGTGCCGGTGGCGCTGCTGCTGGCGCTGCTGGTGTTTCTGGCGGCGAGCGAAATGTTCGGTGTGGGCGCGGGGTTTTTGGCGCTGGCGCTGGTGACGTTCAGCCCGAATATTCTGGCGCATGGGGCGTTTGTGGCGACCGATACAGGCGTCTCGTGCTTTTTCTTCGCGGCGGTGTATGCGTTTTATCGCTACTGCCGCGTGGGTTCGATGGGGCGGCTTGCCGTGGCGGGGTTGGCGGCGGGGCTGGCGCTTTCTGCGAAGCACTCTGCGATACTGCTGCTGCCGATGCTGGTGGCGCTGGCTGCGTGCGAGGTGGCGTTTCGGCTGAACGGCGAGGAGCGCGGGCGGCGCGCGCTGCGGATGGTGGGGGCGCTGGCGGCGATCTCGGTGATTGCGCTGGTGGTGCTGTGGAGCTTCTACGGATTTCGCTACGCTGCGCGGCCTGCGGGGCTGGCTTTGAGCCCGACGCTGGCTGAGTATGTGCATCCGCTGAAGCCGATGGAGGCGAAGGGCATTATGCTGCTGGCGCACTTCCATGTGCTGCCGGAGTCGTATCTGTATGGGCTGGCGGATGTGCGGTCGATGGCGAACGGGATGCCCTCGTTCATCTTCGGCAAGGTGTATGAGCATGGCGTGTGGTTTTACTTTCCGGCTGTGCTGACGATTAAGTCGACACTGGGATTTCTGGCGTTGCTGTTGCTGGGGTTTGCCGCGATCTTTGCGGGACGCTGGAAACGGTGGCGGGAGATTTTGTTTCTGCTGGTGCCTGCGGGGATTTATTTCTGGGTGGCGATGGGTTCGAGCCTGAACATCGGCGCGCGGCATATTCTGCCGGTGTATGTGTTTCTGTTCGTGTTCGCCGCGGGCGGGAGCTGGGCGTGGATCGAGTCGCGGAAGACGGGATGGAGCCGGGGCTGGGCGTGGGCAGTGGGCGTGCTGCTGGTGTGCCATGTGGCGTCTTCGTTGAAGACGTATCCGAACTATCTTGCTTACTCGAATGAGCTTTGGGGCGGGCCTTCCCAGACGTATCACTACCTGACCGACTCGAATACGGACTGGGGGCAGCAGTTGCTTGCAGTCAAGAAGTACACCGATGAGCACCACATCACGGACTGCTGGTTTGCTTATTTTGTGGACCCGTTCCTCGATGCTTCCGACTACGGCATTCCGTGTAAGCCTCTGCCGACGCCGGATACGTATTTCACGAAGACACCGCGCCCGGTGCCGGCGACGATCACAGGGCCGGTGTTCATCAGCGCCGGAACCCTGACCGGGTTTGAGTTTGGATCAAGCGGGCTGAATCCATACCGCGACTTCGCGCGGCTGAAGCCGGTGGCTTCGATTCAGGATGGAGTGGAGGTGTACGAAGGTACGTTCCATGTGCCGCTGGCTTCGGCGATGAGCTATGTGGCCGAGGCGCAGACACTGCTCAGAAAGAAGGACGTTGCCGGGGCGCTGGCACAGGCGCAACAGGCAGCGGCGATCGCTCCCAACGAGTTTTATCCGGAGATGGTGCTGGGCGATGCTCTGGCCGCAGCAGGGCAAAAGGACCAGGCGCTCGCGGCGTATGTTCGCGCGCTGGATGCGGTGAAGAGGATGGACCGGGATGCGCAGGAGAAGCTGGGGCCAGAGGTGGAGGGGAAGATGGGCAGGATGTGAGGCGTGGGCTTGGCCCGGCCTGATAGTGTGGTGAGTCTGAAGTTCGTGGCATCCTTTGCGAAAAGCAACCGCAGGTCCTTCGACTCCGCAAACCGCAAAAAACGCGGCTTGCGGCGCTCAGGATGACAATTTTATTGATGTTGCGAACTTCAGACTCAGAACACCGGGGAGGGGGTGTGGCCCGGCGCAGGCCGATGCGAAACACAGATTCCCGTCGGGAATGACAACAAAAAGTGGGGACTGCCTTGGGATGAGGAGAGTGGATGGATGATTGAGCGGGACCCGTATGATGCCGTGGCGTATCCGGGGCATGCGTATCCCGATACGCATCCTGACCGGATGGCCGTGATGGGGTTGCTGTATGGGCTGGAGCCTGCCACGGTGGAGCACTGCCGGGTGCTGGAGATTGGGTCCGGCGATGGCGCAAACCTGATTCCGATGGCGTATGCGATTCCGGGCGGGGAGTTTGTGGGCTTCGATCTGGCGGAGTTGCCGGTGGCGCGCGGGCAGAGGCGCATTCGTGAGCTTGGGCTCGTGAACATTCGACTGTTTCAGGCTGACCTGATGGATGTGCGCGGGCTGGGGCAGTTCGACTATGTGATTGCGAATGGACTGTATGCATGGGTGCCGGAGTCGGCGCGGGACAGGCTGTTGGCGATTTGCCGTGAGCATTTGGCTCCCAATGGACTGGCGTTTGTGAGCTACAACACGCTGCCCGGCGGCCATGTGCGGAACATGGTGAGAGAGATGATGTTTGCGCAGGGGGCCGGAATTGAGGATCCGGGGCAGAAGGTAGCGGAGGCGCTCGGGTTTCTGCGGCTGATGGTGGAGGCGCGGGCAGAGGGAGACCCTTTTCGGGCCGTTCTGGAGCACGAGTTGAAGAGGATGGAGCAACGGGACCTGCGCGTGGTCTTCCACGATGAGCTTGCCAGTGCGGGGCGGCCGGTGTCGTTTACAGAGTTTGCGGACCATGCACGGAAGAACGGGTTGCAGTATGTGAGCGAGTCGGTGCTGCCGCCGCCGAACGATCCGTGTTTTCAGCGCCGGATTGTGGACAAGGCCGAGGAGTTGGCGGCGGGCGACCGGATTGTCGAGGAGCAGATCTACGACTTTGCGCGGATGCGGATGTATCGCGAGACGCTGCTGTGTCATGCTGACCGCGCGGTGAGTGGTGAGATGTGCGTGGAGGCGTTCACGCGGATGCGGCTGGCTTCGCAGGCTACCGCTTCTGACGGCGAGGGTGATGTGCTGCGTGTGTTCACGCTGCCGGGCGGAATCCGCATGGAGAGCAGGCACCGGAACACGGTGCTGCTGATGGAGACGCTGATTGAGGCGTGGCCGCGCTCGGTGCCGTTTGCGGAGCTGATGGAGACTCTGGGCGCAAGCGGGGTTGAGGCGGGCGGAGAATTTTTCAAGCTGCTACTGCAACTGGTGGTGGCGCGGATGGTGGAGCTGCATGTATGGCAGGCGCCGGTTGGCGGCGGCATGGGCGAGCGGCCGAGAGCGAGCGCGATTGCCAGACAAGAGGCCGTGGCGCAGGAACATGCGACGACGCTGCTTCATGCTGCGCTTCTGCTGAACGATCCGCTGGTGCGGGAGTTTGTGCTGCTGCTGGATGGAACGAGGGACCGCGCGGAGTTGCTGGCGGCACTGCGTGAGAAGAGGCCGGACCTGTCGGAGGCAAATCTTGCGGAAGGCTTGGAGCCTACGCTGCGGATGCTGCATCGGACGGGCGTGCTGCTCGGGGACGGCTAGCCCGTTTAGGAAAAGGTGTGGCCTTCAAAAACCGCAGGTCCTTCGACTCCGGCGGCAAAATACGCCGCCTCCGCTCAGGATGACAACTCTTGAAGAGATACGGCTTTGTGTAAGCCACTATAAATTCATACCTTGAAATAAGGTGGACTTTTTGTCACTCTCTGAGGCTTGCTCTTCGAGCGAAACGAAGATGATGAGTTTTCGTCATCAAGGATGATGCGTTTTCTATGAACTGCACGTAGCCGAACGTCTTTCGCATTGGGTATGCTTGGCATTTCAAGCACCGAAGATTGATTCACGCTTCAGGAAACTTCATGACGATTGCACAGGAAACACTCGACCTTCTCGCTCGGCTGGGCGTTCGGCTGCCCGCGGGCGGCGATCTGACTGTACACACGCCGCTGACCGGCGAAGTGATTGCACAGCTACCGAAGATGACGCCAGAGGCGGCGCAGGCGGCCATTACACAGGCGCACAACGCTTTTCTGGAGTGGCGCAATGTGCCGGCTCCGAAACGCGGCGAGCTGGTGCGTCTGCTGGGCGAAGAGCTGCGCGCCGAACGCGAGACGCTGGGCCGGCTGGTGACGATTGAGACGGGAAAGATTCTCTCCGAGGGCACGGGCGAGGTGCAGGAGATGATCGATATCTGCGCGTTTGCGGCGGGGCTTTCGCGCCAGCTTGCGGGGCTGACGGTGCCGTCGGAGCGCGCGAAGCATCGCATGATGGAGACGTGGCATCCGCTGGGCGTGGTCGGCATCATCTCGGCGTTCAACTTTCCGGTGGCGGTGTGGAGCTGGAATGCGGCGCTGGCGCTGGTGGCGGGCAACTCGGTCGTGTGGAAGCCTTCGGAGAAGACGCCGCTGACGGCGCTGGCCGCGCAGGCCATCTTTGAGCGCGCGGCGAAGAAGTTCGGCGGCGTGCCTCGCGGGCTTTCTACGCTGATGATTGGCGACGCCGAGGTGGGACGGTTGCTGGTCGATTCGCCGCTGGTGCCGCTGGTTTCGGCGACTGGCTCGACTGCGATGGGACGCGCGGTGGGGCCACGGCTTGCAGCGCGCTTTGCTCGCGCGATTCTGGAGCTGGGCGGCAACAACGCGGCCATCGTTGGGCCAACGGCTGATCTTGACCTGACGCTGCGCGCGGTTGCGTTCTCGGCGATGGGCACGGCGGGACAGCGGTGCACGACGATGCGGCGGTTGATTGTTCACGAGGATGTCTACGACAAGCTGGTTGGGCAACTGAAGAAGGTGTACGGCTCGGTGGTGGTGGGCGATCCGCGCGACCCGGGCACGCTGGTTGGGCCGCTGATCGATGAGCGCGCGTACACGGCCATGCAGAAGGCGCTGGACGACGTGAAGGGTGCGGGCGCTGTGATTACCGGCGGCGAGCGTGTGGAGCGTGGCGATCAGGCATTTTATGTTCGTCCCGCTCTCGTGGAGATTCCTACCCAGACCGATACGGTGAAGCATGAAACCTTTGCGCCGATTCTCTATGTGTTACGGTACAAAAATTTTGGCGACGCGCTGCGGCTGCATAATGAGGTTCCGCAAGGGCTTTCGTCGGCCATCTTCACGATGGACCTGCGCGAGGCCGAGCAGTTTCTTTCGGCTACGGGCTCCGACTGCGGCATTGCCAATGTGAATATCGGGACGTCGGGCGCGGAGATTGGCGGGGCGTTCGGCGGCGAGAAAGAGACGGGCGGTGGGCGCGAGTCGGGCTCCGATGCGTGGAAGCAATATATGCGGCGGGCGACGAACACGATCAACTACGGTTCGGAGCTGCCGCTGGCGCAGGGTGTGACGTTTGAGATTGGGTGAGGTGTTTGTCGCGCTGAAACGCACGCGGTAGCATCGTTGCAGGATGTTTATCGCCCGGTTGAAGTTTCTCGCTGCGCTCTCGCTCGCCTTCATGCTTGCGTCGCTTGCCTACTCGCAGGCGCTGGCGCGGCCGGGGTGGGCGGGGTTTGGAACGGCGTCTCCGGTCTGGTGGAAGGACGCCTCGGTGTATGAGATCGACCCGCACGGCTTTGGCGGGCTTGCCGGTGTTACGCAGCATCTGGACTACATTCACTCGCTGGGAACCGATGTTGTGCTGCTGACGCGCATTCAGGTGGACGCGGGCCATCCGCAGGACATTGATCCGGCGATTGGCACGCTGGATGATCTTGAGGAACTGATTCATCAGGCGAGCGACCGCAACATGCGGGTGCTGATTGACCTGGGCACACTGCCTGCCTCGATTGACCTGACGAGCATTGCGCGGTACTGGCTGAATCAGGGTGTGGCGGGATTTCACGTCAGCGGCACGGAGCAGGCGGCCGGTCTGCGCAAGATTGTGAGCGCATACAAGGGCCAACGTGTTGTCATTGGCGATCTCGACCCGACTGCGGCCACTACAGGTGAAAGGCCGCAGCTTCTGCTCGACGCAAGGCTGGGCAAGGTGAAGCAACTGACGGCGGCGACGATTCGGCCTGAGCTTGAGGAGATGGTGCCCGCGCAGAATCTGCTTGTCGCCACCGATGCTCCGGGCGAGCCGCGCAGCATCACGCGGCTGGGCGACGGACAGCATGACCGCGAGATTGCAAAGATTGCCGCAACGCTGCTGTTTGCCAATCGCGGTTCGGCGCTGATCTATTACGGGCAGGAGATTGGACTGGCGTCGGGCGATTCGGCTTCGGCCCCGGAGATGAAGTGGGGCACGGTTGCTGCTCAAACGCCGCCGGGTGCGAGGCGTTCGCTGCACCCCGCGCCTCCTGATCCCGCGACGGTGGCCGGGCAGGAGGCTGACCCGGATTCGTTGCTCGGCTGGTATCGCAGGTTGATTGCGCTGCATCGCAGCAATGCGACGATCAGCACGGGGCCCACCACTATCGTGCTCGACCATGATGATCAGAATGTGCTGGTGTGGGTGCGCAAGCCGCAGGCTCCCACGTATAAGAACCCGCCTGTGGTGGTGATCTGCAATCTCTCGGCGCAGACGGTGCATTTGTCGCTGACCGACGACATCCAGAAGCTGCACATGCGGGGGAATTTTCTGCGGACGATGCTGCGCTCGGACGGCGGCATGGGGCCGCTGACGCTGGATTCGATGACGCTGGCGCCGTTTGGGGTCTACATTGGCGGGCTTGGGTATTGAGGAATATCTGAATAAGCGCGGTCTTGCCCGGACGTGATTTCAGAGGCCGCTGGAAACGTGGTTCCGGCAGCTTTTGCAGGAAGGCCCGGGGCTAAAGCCCCTTGATTGTGCTGGCTTTTTCGCAGGGCTGAAGCCCTGCGCTCCCACCGAAAAACGCGAAAAGCGAATTTTTCAGCAAGCTGTGAAGCTATGCCCTTAAGCAAAACAGATTTCTCAGCACACTCTATTCGACTCAGCCGGTGTTGCGCAGGCCGGCGCTGATGCCGTTGATGGTGGCGGAGATGGCGCGGTTCAGCTCGGGTGAGTCGGGTTCGCCCTTCGCGGCGGCCTGGCGTTTGCGGCGGACCAGTTCGACCTGGATGAGCGACATGGGATCGACGTAGGGATTGCGCAGGCGGATGGAACGCTCGAGGACCGGGTTGGTTTCGAGCAGGCGGCTTTGGCCGGTGATGGCGAGCAACATGCGGTGCGTGAGGTTGAACTCGTCTTCGAGCGTCTTGAATACGCGGTCGCGCAGGGCCTCGTCTTCGACGAGCGAGGCGTAGAGGCGGGCGATGCCGAAGTCGGCCTTGGCGAGCGCCATCTCGACGTTGCGGATGATGTCAAGGAAGAGCGGGAAGTTGCGGGCCATGGTCTGGAGCAGCGCGAGGTTGGCGGCTTCTTTCGCTTGCTGGGCCTCTGTCGATCCCACCCTTAGCGATAAAGCCGCTAAGGATGGGGCACCCGAGCTTTCGTGCCCCGAGTCGTTGTGCCGGATGAACTGCTCGAAGGCGTGGCCGACACCGAAGTAGGCGGGGACGAGTTGGCGTGACTGCATCCAGCCGAAGACCCAGGGGATGGCGCGGAGGTCGGCCATCGACTTCTTGCCGCCGCGTTTGGCAGGGCGCGAGCCGAGGCGTGCGTGCTCAAGTTCGGCAACAGGCGTGGACTGCTCGAAGTAGGTGAAGGTGTCGGGGTTGTCGATGATGTGTTCGCGGTAGAAGGCGTAGGAGGTGGCGGCGAGCTGATCGAGCGCGGCTTCCCAGGCGGGGAGGATTTCGCCGGTGAGGCGGGGGTAAGCAGGTCCTCCCGCTTCGCGGAAGGATGACAACTTCGATTTCTCGATTCTGGCATCGGGGCGGGCGATGGCGTCGAGCGAGGCGGCGATCATCAGCTCGAGGTTGCGCTCGGCGAGCACGACGTCGGAGTACTTCCAGTTGAGGACCTCGCCCTGCTCGGTGATGCGCAGCTCGCCGGTGAAGCTGTCGATGGGCTGGGCGAAGATGGCGCGATGCGTGGGGCCGCCGCCGCGCCCGACGGTGCCGCCGCGGCCGTGGAAGAGGCGCAGGTGAACGCCGCACTCGCGGGCGACTTCGTGCAGTGCGCGGTGGGCCTTGTAGATCTCCCACGTGCTCGAGATCATGCCGCCGTCTTTGTTCGAGTCGGAGTAGCCGAGCATGACCTCCTGCCGATGGCCCCAGGAGGCGAGCAGCGGCTTGTAGGCCTCACTGGTCCAGACCTGGCGCATGACGGCGGCGGCGTTCTGAAGGTCTTCGATGGACTCGAAGAGCGGGACGGGCTGGAGGCCGGGGTCTTCGCCGCTGGCTTCGACTGCGACTCCTCCGAGGCGGGCGAGGCGGATGACGTTCAGGATGTCTTCGGCGTTGGTGGCTCCGCTGATGACGTAGAGGCGGATGGCCTCGGATGCGTAGGTCTTCTTGAGTTCGGCGATCGAGCGGAAGGTTTCGAGGACTTCGGCGGTCTGCGGCGTGAGCGCGGGGGGAAGGTGGAGACTGTTCTCTCCACCCGGTGAACCCACCTCAGCGCCCAAAAGCGGTCGCGAAGATGGGGCACCCACTCTATCAGGAGAGAGGCTGGTGATCTCGGCGAGGGCGGCGGTGTGGAAGCGGGCGTGCTGGCGGATGTCGAGCGTCTGGAGGTGCAGGCCGTAGGTGCGGACCTCGATGAGCAGCGGGTCGATGAGCATCTGCGCGAGGCGCGGGCCGTGGTTTTCGATGAGGCTGGTGCGGATGGCGTTGATGTCGGAGATGAGGTCGGCGGCGCGGGTGTAGGGCTTGAGCGCGGGCGCGGCAGGCAGCGGGATGCTGGACTGCGGCGTCGAGCCGAGGCGCATCATGATGCAGGCGATCAGCAGGCGGAGATACTCGAAGTGGAAACGTTCCTCGAGCGCGGTCTGGCCGGCGGTCCGGAGCTGCGTGAGGTAGCTCTGGAGCAGCGCGTGGACCTCTGCCGAGACGGGCACCTGCTGGGTGGAGCTGGCTAGCTGCTCGAAGATGTTTTGCAGGCGGCGGCGGTAGTGGTTGAGCAACAGATTGTGCGCCATGGCCAGCGCGTCGCGCGTGACGGTGGAGGTGACGAAGGGGTTGCCGTCGCGGTCGCCGCCGATCCACGAGCCGAAGCTGATGACGCGGGGGAGGGTGCAGATGGAATTGGCTGCTCCCTCAGGGGCTAAAGCCCCCTTTTCGCCGACTGTGTGCGGCAAGGCTGAAGCCGTGCCCTTAACAAAACTCTCCTGACCTTTTTCGATTCTCGATGTTGAGTCGGGATATTCGGCGGTGAGGGCGGCGGCGACTTCGTTGTAGAGGACGGGCAGGGTGTCGAAGAGCGAGGACTCGTAGTAGTCGAGCGCCATGCGGATCTCGTCGCGGACGGTGGGGCGGGCGCTGCGGACGTCGTCGGTCTGCCAGAGCGCGGTGATCTCGGCGGTCAGGTCGCGCTGGAGCGATTCGAGCTGCGCCTCGGGAACGGGGATGCGGTCGAGCTGTTCGAGCAGGTCGGAGATGCGGCGGCGTTTGAACATGACGCTGCGGCGGGCGACCTCGGTGGGGTGCGCGGTGAAGACTGGCGTGATGCAGATGCGGCTGAGCAGTTCGCAGGCTTCGGCGGCGGTGGCGCCGGACTCGCGCAGGCGGCGGAGCGTGCCGCGCAGGTCGCCGCGCTGGGGGCGGGCGTTGGGGTCCAACTGGCTGGAGAGGCGGCGGCGCTTGCGGTGGTTGGTCTCGGCGAGGTTGATCAGCTCGAAGTAGAAGCCGAAGGCGCGGGCAAGCCGGTAGGCAGAGGGCAGGTCGAGCGTGTGGACGCGGGCGAGGGCCTGCTCAAGGTGTTCGGCGGCAGCTTTGGGGTCGTGTCCGTCGGCTTCGCGGCGGGCAATGGCGGTGCGGCGCAGCGTCTCGACGGCTTCGTAGAGCGCGTCGCCGCACTGCTCGCGCAGCACACTGCCGAGCAGGATGCCGAGCGAACGAACGTCGCGGCGCAGAGGAACTTCCTTGAGGTCGCCGGTTGGGGCTTGCAGCTCAGCTAGGCGCTGAGGCCAGTTGGAGGGGGTCCACAGTGACGGCATGTGTTAATTATGCACTGAGGGAGAGCACACGATTTCGCGCGAAGACTCCAGTCATGGTGCAGCTTGAGAAAAACGTATCTCAGGGCTAAAGAGGATAGTGAGTTGACTGGAGAGAAGCCCGGGGCTAAAGCCCTTTGAATTGAATTGGCTGGGATTTTCGCAGGGCTAAAGCCCTGCGCTCCCACAGAAAAGCACAAAGCGCGCATTTTTCCGCTGCCTGTAAAACCCCAACGAAGAATGACGCATGTACGTCACGGGTAAACCAGTGACCTTAAGCAAAACAGATCAGACTACACCACTGCCGAAAGTCCTACATGACGTGGGCGAGCTTTTCGAGTTCGGCCTGAAGGCATTTGAGCGAGCAGCCGATGGACTCCATGTGTGAGGCGGCGATGCGTGCTTCCTGCGTGGAGACGCCGTATCCGTGCGCGGCGAGAAAGCCCTGAATCAGCTCGGCGGCCTGCCAGGAGTCGAGACCGGCCTTCATCAGCTCTTCGCGCAGGCCGGCGAGATCGGCTTCGGGAAACTGTTCGACCTGGATCTTGTTCGCGTGCGTCATATCGTTCTCTCGGCCCTTTTACCCGGCGGCTTTTCATCTTAGACGCTTCGGCCGCGAAAGCGGATTTGCAGTTACAAAATCTTTACGAGGAGATGACCTGGGAAGTTCATGGGCCGTTCGTGAAAATCGCTCCCCCCGGGCTCGGCCGGGCGCGGCACGATACCATGGAACCAATGAACAATACTCCTCTGGTTTTAGATGGCGTTGCGATTGCCGGACAAATTAAGGCCGAAGTCGCGGCGGAGGTGAAGCAGCTTCGGGCCCACGGAACCACTCCCGGGCTGGCGGTCATTCTGGTAGGCCACGTGCCCGCCTCCGAGATTTACGTTCGCAGCAAGGTGAAGACCTGCGGCGAACTGGGGATATACAGCGAGATGCTGACGCCGCCTGAGTCGGTGACGACGGACGAGATGCTGAAGATGGTGGCGGAGCTGAATGCGCGCGAGGACATCGACGGCATCCTGATTCAACTGCCTCTGCCGAAGCATGTGGATACGAAGCGGCTGCTGGAGGCCGTCTCGCCTGACAAAGACGTGGACGGATTTCATCCCGTGAACGTGGGCCGTTTGCAGAGCGGACAGCCGGGGCTTGCTCCCTGCACCCCGGCGGGCATTATGGAGATTCTCAGGCGGAGCAACTTGCCGGTTTCGGGCCAGAACGCCGTGGTTGTCGGGCGGTCGGATATTGTGGGCAAGCCGGCGGCGATGATGCTGCTGAACGCCTCAGCCACGGTAACAGTGTGCCACAGCAAGACGCGCGACCTGGCCGCAGTGACGCGCGGGGCCGACCTGCTGGTTGCGGCGATTGGCAGGCCGGGCTTTGTGACGCGCGAGATGGTGAAGCCGGGAGCCACGCTGATCGATGTCGGCATCAATCGCATTACCGATGCGGCTGAAGTGGGCAGGTTCTTCCCCAACGACACGGCGCGGGCAGCGACGTTTGGCAAGCGCGGCTCGGTGGTGGTGGGCGACATTCATCCGGCGGCGTTTGCGGTCTCGGGCGCGTATACTCCGGTGCCCGGCGGCGTGGGCGCGCTGACGATTGCCATGCTGATGCAGAACACCGTGACGGCGGCGAAGCTGCGGCGCGGACTCTCCGCGAGGAAGAGCTAGCCGCGATGCTGCGCGTTGGCCTGACCGGCGGACTGGGCAGCGGAAAATCAACCGCTGCACGTCTGTTTGCCGAGCACGGTGCGCATGTGTTCTCGTCCGATGCGATTGGGCGCGAGATGATGGAGCCGGGGCAGACTGTGTATGACGCGATTGTGGCGCACTTCGGCCCTGGCGTGGTGATGCCCGACGGACGGTTGGATCGCGCGGCGCTGGCGCGGATTGCGTTTGAAGATGGCCGCGTGGAAGAGCTAAACGCAATCGTGCATCCGGCGGTGATTCGGCGGCAGGCGGAGCTGGCTGACGAGATATTTTCCCGCGACCGGAGTGCTGTGGTCGTGGTCGAGTCGGCCTTGATCCTGGAGACAAAATACGGTGAGCTGCGCGCTGGCGTTCGAGCGCGCTGGCGGAGCCGGTTCGACAAACTGGTTCTGGTGACTGCTCCCGATGAGGTGAAGGTGCGGCGCTTTGTGGAGCGGCATGGCGAGGCGCTCTCCGATGAGCGGCGTGCGGAGTTGGAGGCCGAGGCGCGACGGCGGCTGGCGCAGCAAATGTCGGACGACCGGAAGGCCGCGTTCTGCGACTATGTGCTGACGAACGGCGGATTGGTGAAGGAGCTGGAGTGGCAGGTAGACCAGCTTTGGCCGATCTTGCAGGTCGCGGCGCGATAAGGGTCAAATACAAAGACCAGACAGGCTGTGGAAGACCTTCATTCCCACCCATCGCAAAAAAACGCGATGGATGGGGCACCCGGGCGTTTGTGGCGATTGAGGAAGTGAGCGATTCTGATCTGCGGCAGCGGCTGGATTGCGGGTGACTCGATACAATTTAACGGTGGGCAGACTGTCTGCCGCGACTTGGAAAGAGATCAGGTTGAATGCGATGAAAATGCGTCCGGTGTTGCTGGTGGTGGTGATTCTGTGCGGCTTTTACTATGTGACGACGCACGTGGGGCGGACGGCGCCGGGCGGGTCTTGGCTGCATCGCGTCATCGCGCCCGATAGCCCGCAGCCGGCGGCAGCGACTACGGCGGTGACGGGCCCGCTGCATTCGTTCGAGTTGACGGAGGCGTCCGCCGCTCCGGCTTACGACGCCGAGGAGCAGCAGAATATCGCGGTCTACAAGAAGGCGTTGCCCTCTGTGGTGAATATCACCTCGACGGCGGTGGCGTTCGACTTCTTTTATGGGCCGGTCCCGCAACAGGGGCAGGGGTCGGGGTTCATTCTGAATAAGGATGGGCTGATCCTCACGAATGCTCACGTGCTGCTGAACAATTCTCAGCGCGTTGAGGTGAAGCTCTCAAACAAGAACACGTACAAGGCGCAGGTGATGGCGGTAGACAAGAACCACGACCTTGCGCTGCTGAAGATTACGGCACCCAATCTTGTGCCGGCCACGCTTTCCAATTCGCAGGGGCTGATCGTCGGACAGCGGGTGTATGCCATCGGCAATCCGTTCGGCCTCTCGGGTACGATGACGCGCGGAATTATCTCGGCGATTCGGTCGATTCGCGGGCCGCAGGGGAACCCGATCGAGGACGCCATCCAGACCGATGCGGCGATCAATCCGGGGAACTCCGGCGGGCCGTTGTTGAACTCGCGGGGCGAGGTCATCGGCATTACGACGCTGATTGCCAACAATGGCGCGGACCAGAGCTCAGGCATCGGGTTTGCGATTCCCATCAATACGGCCAAGGCGGTGCTCGATGACTTTGCGAAGTACGGCTATGTGCGTCGGCCTTCGCTCGACATTCAGACGTGGGTCATCGTCCCGGATATCGCCCGGCAGATTGGCCTGCCCGCCGACTATGGCCTGCTGATTGAGCGCGTGCTGCCGGGCGGCGCGGCGGAGAAGGCCGGTCTGCATGGCGGCACGCAGCGCGCCTATCAGGGCAACATCCCGGTGATGCTCGGCGGCGACCTGATTGTCGGCTTCGACGGGCAGGACATCGCCAACCCGCAGGACCTTTCCGCCGCTTTGAACGCCCACCGCGCCGGTGACGTGGTGACGCTGACCATCTTCCGGGGCCAGCGCCGGATGCAGGTCAAGGTGACGCTGGGGGATGCGAAGGACCAGCAGGGACAGTTGGGTCAGCAGACTTAGGCTGGCAGTCTTCATTCCCATCAATCGCAAGTGCGCGATGGATGGGCACCCAGGCATTTGTGACAGACTGAAGAGGGTCAGCGAGCTGTGGCACGGGAGGGCTTTGCGGCGTCGCGGTGGATGTAGCGGCGGCCATGAACGATGTATTCGCCGCTGAGGACGCGGGCGAGGGCCTCGGTGTAGGCGACGTGTTCGTGCTCGAGGATGCGTGCTGAGAGCGTCTCGACGGTGTCGTCTTCGTTCACCTCGACGGTCTTTTGCAGGATGATGACGCCGTGATCGACGGCCTCATCGACAAAGTGAACGGTGCAGCCGGAGACCTTGGCCCCGTATTCGAGCGCCTGCCGCTGGACATCGAGGCCGGGAAAGGCGGGTAGCAGAGATGGGTGGATGTTGAGGATGCGGTTGGGATAGGCGCGGACAAACTCCGGCGTGATGATGCGCATGTAGCCGGCCAGGCAGATGAGATCGACCTTGTGCTGGTGCAGGCGGGCGAGCATCTCGGCATCGTGGTCGGCGCGCTTGCGGCCGGCGGAGGGGATGGCGAAGGCGGGAAGGCCCAGTTCGCGGGCCGAGGCGAGGCCTGGCGCGTCCTCGACGTTCGAGAGCACGACGGCGATCTCTGCCCCGAGAAGACGCTGCTCGCGGATCGCCCGTGCGATGGCCAGGAAGTTCGAGCCGCGTCCGGAGAGCAGGATGCCGAGACGTTTCATTTGCAGAGTTTCCCTTGTGCTAGTTGTAGCTGACCTTGTGTTCGCCGCGCACGATGCGGCCGATGAGGTGGTGGCGCTCGTTGGCGCGGTTGAGCACAGCCTTTGCCTTCTTCACCTTTTCGGCGGGCACGACGACGATGAGGCCGATGCCCATGTTGAAGGTGCGGAGCATCTCGTCCTGGGCGACATTGCCGAGTTGTTGGAGATGTTCGAACAGCGGCGGCACCTGCCACGAGGCCAGATCGACCACCGCGCCAAGGCCCTTGGGAATAATGCGCGGCAGGTTGTCGGTGATGCCTCCGCCAGTGATGTGGGCCATGCCGCTGACGACCTCGGCATTGGTGAGCTTTTTGATGATGGCCAGATAGCTGCGGTGGGTGCGCATGAGCGCCGCGCCGGTCTTGTCCTTGAGCTCGTTGACGTACTGTTCGGGGCCGTACTTCGCTTCTTCAAAGAGCAGCTTGCGCGCCAGCGAGTAGCCGTTGGTGTGCAGGCCGTTCGAGGGCAGGCCGATCAGCACGTCGCCGTTCTGGATGGTGCTGCCGGTGATGATGCGGTCGCGGCTGACGGCGCCGATGATGGTGCCGGCCAGGTCGTACTCGCCGTCGGCGTAGAAGCCGGGCATCTGGGCGGTCTCGCCGCCGATGAGCGCGCAGCCGTTGGCGCGGCAGGCCTCGCTCAGACCCTGCACGACCGTTTCGATGATCTCGCTGTCGAGCCTGCCGGTGGCGAGGTAGTCGAGGAAGAAGAGCGGCGTTGCGCCCTGCACGGCAATGTCGTTGACGCAGTGGTTGACGAGGTCCTGGCCTACGGTGTGGTGAATGCCCAGCTCGAAGGCGACCTTGAGCTTGGTGCCGACGCCATCGGTCGAGGAGACCAGCACAGGGTTGGGGAATTTTTCGAGGTCGAGCGAGAAGAGGCCGCCGAAGCCGCCGATCTCGGAGAGCACGTGCTTGTTGAAGGTCTTGCGGGCCAGCATCTTGATGCGCTGTTTGCTGCGGTCGCCCGAGGAGATGTCCACACCGGCGTCGGCGTAGCTGATCGGCTTCTTCGCGGCGCTCTTTTGCGTCTTTTTGAGGCTGGCGGCCTTCTCGCGCTCGACTGCGGCGCCGAGCGGCGAGCCGTGCGTGGCGGTGGATTCGGGCATGGGGGAGGTCTCATCCGGCAAAGTCGTGCTCCATGGGTAATCGTTCGTGAAGAATTTAAGTCTAGCAGGATGTGGGCGGACAGCCTGTGAAACGCTGTAAATCGGCCCTTTTGCGGGGTGGAGCGCATCCTGCATTCCACCCGCTGCCGCTTGATGGGCGGGGAGATTTTATACTGGATGGGATGCCTCTCGACCTCACCCGCTCCCGCCAGTTACAACTTCGTGCTGAACAACTTCTGCCGGGAGGCGTGGACTCGCCGGTGCGTGCGTTTCGCGCCGTGGGAGGCGATCCTCCGTTTGTGGCGCGCGCGGAGGGGGCATATCTGTTCGACGCCGACGGCAACCGCTATCTGGACTTCTTCGGCTCGTGGGGGCCGATGATTCTGGGACATGCGTTTCCTTCGGTCGTCCAGGCCATCGAGCAGGCTGCCGTGCGCGGCGCGAGCTTTGGGGCTTCGACCATCGCCGAGGCCGACCTCGCCGAGCTGGTCCAGCACTGCTTTCCCTCCATCGAGAAGCTGCGCTTCGTCAGCTCGGGAACTGAGGCGTGCATGACGGCGGTGCGGCTGGCGCGCGGATTTACCGGGCGGAAGTTCGTCGTGAAATTCGAGGGCTGCTATCACGGGCACTCGGACGCGATGCTGGTGAAGGCAGGCAGCGGCGTGGCGACGCTGGGGATTCCCGGATCGGCCGGCGTGCCGGAGGAGACGGCGATGCATACGATTGCGCTGCCGTTCAACGATCTGGAGGCGGTGCGCGCGGTGTTTGCGGCGCGGCCGAAGGAGATTGCCTGCGTGATCGTCGAGCCGGTGGTGGGCAACGCCGGGACGATTGCGCCGAAGCCTGGGTATCTGGAGGGCCTGCGGGCGCTGACGGCGGAGCGTGGCGCGCTGCTGATTCTGGATGAGGTGATGACCGGGTTTCGCGTGTCGCTGGGCGGGGCGCAGCAGCTTTACGGCATCAAGCCGGACCTGACGACGCTGGGCAAGATTATCGGCGGCGGGCTGCCGTGCGCTGCGTTCGGCGGACGGGCGGAGGTGATGGACAAGCTGGCTCCGCTGGGACCGGTGTATCAGGCAGGCACGCTGAGCGGAAACCCGCTGGCGATGGCGGCAGGGATCGCTACGCTGCGCGAGCTGATTGCGCGCGAAGGGGAGATTTATCCCCAACTGGAGCGGACGGCGGCGGCGATTGCCGATGGCGTTGCAGAGATTGCGCGGGAGGTTCGTGTCACGATGACGACGAACCGCGTGGGGTCGATGTTCACATGGTTTTTTGCAGGCGGGGCGGTAGAAGACTTTGCTGACGCGGCGAAGTCCGACACGGCGGCCTTTGGGCGGTTTCATCGCGCGATGCTCGAAGCCGGGGTGTGGCTGCCGCCGAGCCAGTTTGAGGCGGCGTTTGTCTCGACCGCGCATGGCGAGCGCGAGGTCGAGATGACGCTGGAAGCTGCTCGCGGGGCGTTGAAGGCGTAGGAAGCAGATTCCTCCGCTTCGCTACGGGATGGAAATGCAAAAAGGCTGGCGGTTAGAGAGTATTCTTTCCCACCCATCGCGATGAAACTGCGATGGATGGGGCACCCGAGCATTTGTGGTGAGGAAGTTGTTTGCGGCTCAGGCCCAGGCATCGACGGTGACGAATTTTGCTCCGGACTGTTTGTACTGGGCGATGAGCTGGTCGGTGGCTTTGACGGTGTTGATGCGGGGCTGGCTCAGGCCGTGCTGGCCGCCGTCGTGGAGAAGCACGTTTGAGGCGCGGTTGCGCTGGCGGTTGCGCGTGATTCCCAGAACAGCGTGGCGCAGGATGGTTTCGGGCGGCGGCGCGCTCCAGTCGAAGCAGGTGACGTTCCACTGGACGGTCGTGAGGCCAAGCTCGCGGGCAGTGCGGAGGACGTAGGGGCGGCGCGCGCCGTGGGGCGGGCGGAAGTAGCGGACTGGTTGGCCGACGGCATCTTCAAGCGTGGCGTTACACCCGTAGAGTTCTTCTCGGATGCGGGCGGCGGACTGCCACGCCAGCCAGGGGTGCGTCATGGTGTGGTTGCCGATGAGGTGTCCGGCGGTGGCGATGGCGCGGGCGAGGTCCGGGCGCTGGCGGGCGAATCCGCCGAGGAGGAAGAACGTCGCGCGGACATCGTGGCGGGCGAGGACTTCAAGCAGGTGTTCGGTGGCGGCAGGGTTGGGGCCGTCGTCGTAGGTGAGGGCGATCTCGCTGGGGTCGCGGCTGGCGACGATGACTTTGCCGAAGAGCTGCGACGTTGGGTAGAGCGCGGCGTAGGCTGCTCCGCCTGCGAGCAGGCCGGCGGCGGCGAGTGCTACGGCTGCTTCCGTGATGGGCTTCGGGGACAACTGTGCGCCTTTCAGAACATCAGCACGGCGATGTGGTAGGTGGTGAAGCCGGGCTGGGGATGCGTGCTGGGACAGGCTCCGACGGCAACCGAGTGCTGGCGCACGCCGGGCAGGTTCTGGAGCACGGCTGCGGGCAGTTGCGTTACGTCGGCTCCGTCCCACTGCATGATGAGCTGCGGATGACCTGCGGTGCTGGTGCGCTGACGGCAGATCTCGCGGGCGTTCCCGGTCTCGCCGGGGGCGATGCGGAGGCCGTGCTCGCGCAGGGACTGCTCGGCCTGCTGCTCGACCGCGTTCGAGCCGGAAAAGCTGCGCACGGAGCGGGAGAAGTCTTCGACGGCGAAGAGGTATCCGCCGCGCTCGACCACGGCGATGCCGATGGCGGTGAGGTTCGGGTCGAGGATGTTGCCGCGATGGACGGGTGAGTGCATCCATGCCTGATCGAACTGCGCGGACGCCGTGGCGTGTCCGGCGACGTTTTCGGAAACGGTTGTGAAGTGTGCGCCCGCGTTGAAGGCCCTGGCCTTGAGGTCGGATTCGCCGGGGTACTGGTGCTCGGCCGGGCCGGGGTGTGCGGCGATGACCTGCGCGTGGACGCGGGCGGCGCGGGCGAGTGCAGCGTCCCACATCAGTGCGGGGAGATGGTGCTCGGCGCGGTGCTGGTTGGTGGCCTGGAACAGATATTGTTCGGCGACCGTCGAGCCACTTTGCGCGGGCAGCGATGGAACGACCATCGCAAGGGCTGCAATCAGAAGCAGGTGTCTGCGCATCGGATTCCCTAGTGTTGGTGCGACTTGAGCAGGTTGAAGACCTCTTCGGCGTGGCCCTCGGGTTTGACGTTCTCGAACGTGTGGATGAGGCGCTGGTCGGGGCCTATCAGGTACGTCGTTCGCTTGACGCCTTTGACGAGCTTGCCGTACATGTTCTTGGGCTTGATGAGGTCGTAGCGGTTGATGAGGGTCAACTGGTCGTCGGCGAGCAGGTCGTAGGGCAGGTCGTACTTGTCCTTGAACTTCTTCTGGTCCTTGACGGTGTCGCGGGAGATGCCGAGGACGACGATTCCGGCCTTCTGGAACTTCTCGAAGGCGTCGCGGAAGCCGCAGGACTCGATGGTGCAGCCGGGGGTGTCGGCGCGGGGATAGAAGAAGAGGACGACGGGTTTGCCTTTGGAATCGGAGAGGGAGACGTCTTTGCCGTCCTGGTTCTGGAGGGTGAAGTCTTCTACTTTGTCGCCGGGTTGCATGGTGGCTCCTTGTGCGGTTGCTGTATCAGTCTACCCGGCAAAGCTGAGCCCTGCCGAATGGGCGGGATGCATTCGGATGAACCGTAGACGACCTGGTACCCCCTCCCCTCCTTAAGTACTCAAAGTCCTTCAAACATTGGACTTAGGTTCGGACTACCTGCGCACGTTTCATGCCATTCTCCTCCTGAAATTGAAAAACCCGGCGACCGCCGGGCTTCACCATCTCCTGATTTAAGGTTATCAGCCGTGTCAAGCGCCTTGTTTGGAAATCGGCGAGGTCAACCATGACTTAGGCGGAAGCGCAAAGAGTGCCGGAGTTCCGTTACTATAACCGGCGCTGACATAGATAGTGCCGTCCGCCCCCACGGCAATCCCATCGCCATCGTCTCCCAATCGAGAATTGGGTAAGCGAGCACTCCATCCACTTCGGTCTGCACCCAAAAAGGCCTGGGGCAGCGGGCACATGGCCACGCTGCCCCACAGCGAGAGAGCTTTACCGGGTTTTCCCCGGAAATACCCGGGTCCTACTGTCCTGCTTCGACCCGAGGCGTGATGATTCCGATGTTATCGACGCCAGCCGCGTGGCCAAAGTCGATGACCTCCGCAACCTTGTTGAAGTCGAGGTCCTTGTCGCCCTTAACGAACATCACCTTCTCGACCCGCGTCGCGAAAATTTCCTGTAGCTTTGGCTCGACGTCCGACTTATTGAACGCCTGCTCGTTGATCTTGTACGAGGGCGGCGCGGTCGGTCCGTTCGAGAGCACCTGGACCACAATCGTGCGGTCGTTTTGCTGGTCCTGCGTCTTGTTCTTGGGCGGCTGCGGAACCAGCGTCTCCAGGCCGTGTGGTGTTACCGGCACAATCACCATGAAGATAATCAACAGCACCAGAAGGATGTCGATCATCGGCGTGATGTTGATGTCCGACATCGCTCCGCCGCTATTTCCTGAAGTCATTCCCATTGCAAATCTCCTTAAACTCTTCCGGCTCCAAACCCTCGAAACAACCCCGCTGCGAAGCGTCTACTGCTGCGGCTTCGCCAGATTCAGGGCTTCGTTGTCCTGCTTCTCAGTGAGCAGGCCTAGCTGGCTTACGCCTGCCGAGCGGATGCCGTCGATCGCGTCCATCACCTTGCCGTAGTTCGCCCGCTCGTCGGCGCGCATGTAGACTTCTTTGTCGGTCCTGTTCTCCAGCTCGGCGGCAATCTTCGGCCCCAGGTCGTCGATCGTCATCAGGTTGGACCCCAGGAACGTCCGTCCGTCTCGCGTCACGGCCACGATGACGGCGTCTTCCTTGTTGGCGTTTTCCATCACCGTCGCGGCGTCGGCCGTCGGCAGGTTCACATTCACCTTGTTGTTCAACATGGGGGTGATGACCATGAAGATGATCAGCAGCACCAGCATCACGTCCACCATCGGCGTCACGTTGATGTTTGAGTTGACCTTCCGGCCTTCATCCCGCTTTACGATACCCATACTGATCGGCTCCGTCCGGGCTTACCCGGGTCTGTTCCTGGTTGCTGCCTGCTCCGCTGCGACGCTCTGCCCCCGGATGCCGGTTCGCTTGCCGGCATCCGGAGGACGTTCAGAGCAGTGATTCTCGCAGGTTGTACTTACCCTTGGAGGTAAAACACGTTTACTTATGGCTCTGCTTGATGAAGTAGTCCACCAGTTCGCTGGAGCTGTTGTCCATCTCGACGTCGAAGGCTTCCACCTTGCCGGTGAAGTAGTTGAAGGTCATCACGGCGGGGATGGCAACCAGCAGTCCGAACGCCGTCGTCACCAGGGCTTCCGAAATACCGCCGGCGACTGCGCCGATACCCGAGGTCTTCTGGGTGGCAATCTGCTGGAAGGCGTTCAGAATACCGACCACGGTACCGAACAGTCCGATAAAGGGCGCCGTCGAGCCGATGGTGGCCAGGCCGCCCAGTCCGCGCTTCAGCTTGGCGTGAACGATGGCCTCGGAACGCTCGAGCGCACGCTGCGAGCTTTCGATCTGCTCATCGGTGATGTTGCCGCCCGAGCCGAAGCTGCGGAACTCCTGCAGGCCGGCGGTGACAACCTCGGCGAGGTGCGACTTCTTCGAGCGATCGGCGACCTTGATCGCCTCATCCAGACGGCCGTCCTTCAGCGCGCCGGCAACCTTCGGAGCAAACTCACGCGACTGCTTGCGGGCAGCCGAAAAATACAGGGCCCGGTCGATGATCACGGCCAGCGACCAGATAGACATGATGAAGAGCAGAACGACGACCGCGCGGGCCAGGTTGCCCATGTTGCCCCACAGACCCATCGGGCTGAAGCTGACCTGGGCCTCATCGAAGAACATGGCGATCGATGAGTGGACATGAGCGAAGTTTGAGAGATGAGCGAGAATCACTTGGATATTTCCTCCTGGTAGAACTCTAACTTTCTAAAATCTGACCGTGTATCCCCCAAAAGTTCGCAGCCGGGAGACCCACTGCCTAAGACGTTTTTGCGCAGATTCGGTTTAGCCGCCGAAGTTGAAGTTGACCGTAATGGTCGTCTCGACCTCCGTTGGCGAGCCGTTCAGAATATAGGGCTTGTAGCGCCAGGTCTTCACGGCCTCCGTGGCGGCGCTACGCAGCATCTCCGGCCCGCTGATGACCTGCAGGTCCTGAATCGTGCCGGCCTTCGAGATAATCGCATGCAGGACCACCGCGCCCGACACATGGGCCGCCCGGGCGATTGGCGGATAGGTCGGCGTAATGCCGCCAATCTTCATACCGGCGACGACGCCGCTCGACACTCTCGTGGGGCCCTTCGGCGGCTCAACCTTGACCACCGGCGTAGGCGCCGTGCCAATGCCGCCCATGACGCCTCCCGGAACGCCTGAGCCGCTGCCCATGCCGCTCATGCCGGCCACTCCAGCCATTGACGGCGGCGGCGGGGCTGAGTCCTTCAGCATCTTAATGTCTTTGGGGATCTTCGTCGGGGCATGGAGGCCCTGGTCAATCTCCGACACCATCTTGATCGGCTTCAGCACCTGCGCCGGAGGCGGAGGCGGAGGGGGCGGCGGAGGCGGCGGCGGGGCCGTCAGCATGGCGGTCATCGCCGTCTTCGGCAGCGCATCGGGATACAGCAGAGGAATCAGGATCATAATCGCCAGAATCAAGGCGTTGAACGCAAAGGTCGCAATCATCCAGTACTTGGACTTGGTCTTGATCTTCCCGCCGGACTCCATCAACGAATCTTCAAACATATGCAGCCTCTTTAAGAGCTATTGATGCTTAGACACCGCGCTACTCCGATTTGTTCCCAGCGAAAACATATTCAATCTTCGGGCAGCAGACCCAACAGCATCTAGGCCTTCGCCCGCTTCTTCGCCGCGGGCAGGACGGCGGCTTTACCCCGCTTGGCCCGCCACTCCTGGTATGCCACCAGCATCGGCGCGGCCACCGCAACCGATGAGTAGGTGCCGATCAGAATGCCGACCACCAGCGCAAACGAAAACCCGTGTAACACCTCGCCGCCGAACAGATACAGCGAGAGCACCGTCAAAAAGGTCAGGCCCGACGAGATGACCGTCCGGCTCAACGTCTGGTTGATGCTTCGATTGACCAGATCGTGCACCGGCTCTCTCCGCGAGACCCCAAGGTTCTCGCGGATTCGGTCGAAGATGACGATCGTGTCGTTCATCGAGTAACCGATCAGCGTCAGGATGGCAGCGATGACGGTAAGCGTGATGTCCTGGTTCGTCAAGCTGAACGCGCCAATCGTAATCAACGTGTCGTGAAAAACCGCCACCACGGCTGCCACGCCATAGATCAGCTCGAAGCGGAACCACAGATACACCAGCATCCCGAGCAGCGAGTACAGGGTGGCCCATTCCGCCTGATGCTGCAACTGCTTCCCGGCGGTCGGGCCGACGATCTCGACCTGTTCGATGCTGAATGCGGAATCGTGATAGTTCTCCGTCAGGGCGCTCTCCACCCGCTCGCGCCCCACGTCATGCGCCGTGTCGCTGGCCGACGAGATGGGCAGCGCGATGATGACCTTGCTGGCAGCCTTGCCGCTGGGGTCGCTGATGCGCTGGATCGTCGCCTGATGCACCCCGGCCTTATCCATTGCGCTGCGGATGTGGTCCTCGTTCGGCGTCTGGGTGAACGACACGCGGATCTGCGTGCCGCCCTTGAAGTCCACGCCCAGCGGAAGGTGGTGCCAGAACAACAGGCTCCACAACCCGGCTATCGAAAAAATCAGCGAAAAGCCGAGGAAGTACCACTTCTTGCCCAGCCAGTCGATGTTTACGTCACGAAAAAATTCCACGTCTCAATCCTTTTTAGCTGTTAGCTTCTAGCTCTTAGCTCTTAGCTCTTAGCTCTTAGCTCTTAGCTGCCAGCTCAGCCCACTTCTCCAAACGTCTTCAGTCTTTAGCTAACAGCCAGAAGCTAAAAGCTAAAAGCTGCCCTTCAAATCGACAGCTCCGCGCCGCGCGGCCTGTTCGCCAGATGCGCATCGAAGATCACGCGCGACACAAACACTGCCGTAAACAGGTTCGCCAGCAAACCAACCACCAGCGTCACCGCAAATCCCTTCACCGGCCCCGAGCCGAACAGGAACAGGATCGCGGCCGAAACAATCGTCGTCACGTGGGTGTCGAAGATGGTCGTCCACGCATGGGCAAAGCCCTGCTGCACGGCAATCGCCGCCGTCTTGCCCGCGCGCAGTTCTTCTCGAATTCGCTCAAAGACGAGCACGTTCGAGTCCACGCCCATACCAATCGTCAGGATGACGCCCGCAATCCCGGGCAGCGTCAGCGTCGAGCCGGAAAATCCCATAAAGCCCAGCAGAATCACCAGGTTCAGAATCAGCGCCACGTCCGCGTTGATGCCCGCGCCCCTGTAATAGATCAGCATGAAGATCATCACGACCAGCATTCCGCCGATCGCGGCAACGACGCCCGAGTGAATGGATGCCGCACCAAGGCTGGGCCCCACAGTCCGGGTCTCCAGATACGAGATCGACGCCGGCAGCGCACCCGTGCGGAGCATCAGCGAGAGGTCCTGCGCCTGCTGCTGCGTAAATCCGCCCGTAATCTCGCCGTTATCGCGGATGGCCGACTCAATCGCCGCTACCTCGCGCACCTTATTGTCGAGCAGAATCGCCATCGAGCCAGGGCTCGAACTCGTCTTGCTATGCGCCGACGTGTACTTGTAGAAGCGGTCGCCCGCATCCGTCGTCAGCGTAAAAGTAATGTTCGGCCGCCCGTTCTGGTCGGTCGAAGGCCGCGCGTCGCGGAAGTCCGTGCCCTCGACCACGCTGGCGCGCTTCAGCAGCCAGAACTGGTCCGGCGCACCCTCGGTGCCCGAGCCCGAGACGAGCATCGAGTCCAGCGGCACTCCGCCCGGGTTAGCCGTCAGCGCATCCTGTTGGCTGTTGTACGGCCCGCCCGTCACCTCGTGAATCGAGAGCTTCGCCGTCGATTGAATCACGTCCTCGACGCGGCCCGGATCGCTCAACCCCGGCAGCTCGACCAGAATCTCGTTCGCGCCGAGGCCATACTTCTGGATCTCCGGCTCGGTCACGCCCAGCTTGTCGATTCTGGCGCGAATGGTCTCGATCGACGTATCGAGCGTGCGCGCCTCCAGGTCGCGGATTGCCCCCGGCCGCATCGTCAGGGTCGTATTCCCGTCGGGGTTCATCGCCATGTCATAGCTGGCGTAGTCGTTCCCGTTCATGATCGAGCGCGCTGAGCCCATCTTGTCCTGCGGCACGCCGGTCACGGTAATCGTCTCCGGGTGCGTCGGGTCCGTCTTGCCCACCGTCACGCCGGTGATCCCGGCCTTCTGAAAGTCCGACTCGAGCTGAGCCGCGGCGCGGTCGGTCTCGGAGCCAACGGCCTCGGCCACATGCACCTGAAGCACCAGGTGGACGCCGCCCTTCAGGTCGAGCCCCAGATTAATCTGCCGCTCGATCGACGCCGCCAGCCCGCCGTGGGGAATCCCCACGATGCCGAAACAGAAGACCAACAGGATGCCGATAATGAATGCTGTCTTGCCAGCTATATTCTTGTTGCCCATACTCTGATTGAAGCCCCTTCTTAACTTGCCGCCGCGTCGTCGGTCGTCACGGCCGCAATCGCGCTCTTCACAAACTCCAGCTTCAGCCCGTCCGGCTGCACGCGCAGAATCACCGCGTCATCTTTAACCGTCAGGATGGTGCCGCGGATGCCGCCATTGGTCGTCACGCGGTCGCCCGACTTCAACTGGCTCAGCATCTGCTGCCACTTTTTCTGCTTCCTCTGGTTCGGCAGAATCATCAAAGCGAACAGGGCCACAAAGAACAGGATCGGCAGCGCCATACTGCCCAGACCCAGTCCGCCCGCCGCACCTGCAAACCACATCGCCAGCATCAAATCAAAACTCCCCGGGAGACTTTCCCTTTACTGTTTGAAACCGCAATCCACCACGCGCCAACGCTCGTGCGCGCACAAAGCGGCGCAACTCCGGGAAGCAGGTCAGAAAGGGTGCCTAGCCCCTAAGCATCGCGTAACCGCCGTAGCACTGTCAAGACAGACCCTTTGCACCCGAGCCGCGCTCGGCCGCCTTTAGAGCGTGCTGAAAAGTCTCTGCTGCGCCTTTCGGGATGAGCGTGGGGCTTCAGCCCCACGAAAAAGCCAGCAAATTTTTGGGGCTTTAGGTAGTGTCTGACGAATCGGAATCTTCGATTTTGGGGATTATGCAGGCGAGAAAAAAAGGCATACCCCAGGGGCTGAAGCCCCATTTTTCACGGTTCGTGAAGAGAGCCAAGCCTAAAGGCCTGGCCTACCCAGAAGCAAAAACGATTCTCGTCGATTCA